>JADMIO010955775.1_pt1 | contig 66056 bp, 49 predicted proteins | sample 8958161 | NCBI WGS metagenome assembly JADMIO01 (sample SAMN16585339, study PRJNA669376) | soil metagenome | isolation source: Crop rotation soil | place: USA: Cullars Rotation, Alabama | collected 2011 | reverse complement strand
GGCCGCGACTTCAAGTCACGTGAATTCCAAGCTTCGGATCCCACTGTGCTGGAAAGTGGATGGCCCGGCGCCAGTCCAGCATTGCCAACCGCACAAACAACAGTCAAACCGGTCTCGACGGCCTCCTCGACCAATTTGCAAAGTGGATTGCACAAATAGGTTTCTTCAAAGTCACCTCCTGCCGAGATGTTGACGATCCGAATTGCATATTCATCTTTATGATCTAAAACCCAGCGCAAACCTTGTTCGATGTTTGTTTCAGGGATGTGCCCGGTCTTTCCAATCTTGACTAGAACCACATTCGCGTCAGGCGCGATACCGCGGTAGAGTCCATCGGATAAGAAGCCATTGCCCGCGGCCACTACTGAAGTCATCATCCCATGCCAGCTCGCGACGTCGGGGTTGTACAGCAAAGTCGCATCCCCTTCCGCCGCAAAGATACTGTGATACGCGAGTATTCGATTCGCTGGTTCAGTGAGATCCTTGTGGGCGTAAAAGCCTGAATCGAGAAATGCGATCGTGACGCCACGTCCTGTAAAGCGCGAGTCGGCCTCCATCCTTACCGGGGTCGGCAGTGCTTGAGCGGCGTCAGAAAAGATGTCAGGTCGCTGGCGTAGTTGTGCCTGTGCGCGTTGAAAGATCCTGACGCAGTTAGGGCAAACGCGTGCGAGTGAGTCGGAACTATCAACCGGGTGAAGAGCATTCTGTAAGTCGACTGACAAGTCGGAGATTGGCTGGAGCGTCGAATGAGCTCTGCCGCAAATGTGGCAATGCGGAGTTTGAGAATTGTTGGCTGGTTCGGTTGAATCGACAGCTTGCTGATCTGACATGCGCTGGATACTACCAAAGGTGCGTCATGAGGTCAGTAGGACCTGTTTAATCCCGCGAATTGCTTTACGAAAAATCAGCGACTCGTAGCGACTGGTATTGGGGCAATCCCTCGCTTGCCTCGCTCATTTCAGACTGCTAATCTTTGCTTTCAAAATTTTTACCTGCCTGAAAGGAGTTTCCAGTAATGAGTAAGCGAAGTGTCTCGATGCTTGTAGCTGCATTATTTTTAGCTACTGCTGCGGTTGTCGGAAGTGGGCGAGCAGTCAACAACGAAGTACCCGCGCCACCCGCAATAGGCGCGACGATTGAAGATTTTACGCTGCCCGACACAGACGGAACCGATCGCGCTTTGAAGGCTGTTAAGGGTACGAACGGCACTGTTCTGATCTTTATCTCAGTTCAATGTCCTGTATCCAATGGCTACAACGAGCGCATGGAGAAACTCGCTCAGGACTACAAGGCCAAGGGCATTAATGTAATTGGTATCAACTCCAATGCGACTGAAGATGCCGCGTCCGTTAAGAACCATGCAACCGAAAAGCATCTGACGTTTACCATTCTCAAGGATGCCGGCAACAAAGTTGCGGATCGACTTGGCGCAAATCGCACGCCCGAAGCTTATCTGCTTGACGCCAACAACAAGCTTGTCTACCACGGCCGAATCGACAACAGCCAGAACCCGGCTCAGATCGAATCCAACGATTTGCGTAGTGCAATCGATTCACTGCTTGCTGGTAAGCCGGTTGAGAAGACGGAAGCAAAGGCCTTTGGTTGCACGATCAAACGGGCTTAATTGATGAAATCCAGGATTGTCTTAGCACTTGTTCTATGTTTGTTTGGTTTCGCGGCGTTGGCTCAACAGAAAAAGCCACGCGCCGCGAAGCCAACCAAAAAACAAGCGACCAAAACGGTGGCGCTTGTTTCGGAAATAGATACGGCCGGGCTTAAGGGGCTTGTAAGTCAAACAAAGCAACGACCTCTCCTGGTCAATTTCTGGGCTACCTGGTGTGATCCTTGTCGCGATGAATTTCCGGATCTCGTAAAGATTAACGGCGACTACGGACCAAAAGGTTTAAGCTTCGTTACTGTTTCGCTCGATGACGTCGAAAAGATCAAGACGGATGTGCCGGAGTTTCTTGATCAAATGAAGGCTACGATGCCGGCGTATCTTCTTAATGTTGCCGATCCCGAACCGGCTATCAACGCGGTGGATCCAAGATGGTCCGGCGATCTTCCGGCGACTTTCCTTTACAACGTTAACGGCGAGCTCGTTTATAAGCACTTCGGTCGGGTGGATACGGCTGACTTGCGCGCAGCAATCGAAAAGTTGGTAAGCAGTAAGCAGTAGCTTCTGCTCGCTTGATATGGAACAGATCACTTCTGACGTTATCTCCGCACACAACCTCACGCAGGAAGAATTTCAACGAATAACAGAGTTACTGGACCGCCAGCCGACGTTTGTCGAGCTCGGAATCTTTTCCGTCATGTGGTCTGAACACTGTTCGTACAAATCATCTCGGATACATCTAAAGCGATTACCGACGACTGGCGATCGTGTGATCGTTCCTCCAGGTGAAAACGCGGGCGTTGTTGATGTTGGCGACGGCTGGTGCGCTGCATTCAAGATTGAATCGCACAATCATCCGTCGTTTATCGAACCGTTTCAGGGAGCCGCTACAGGAGTTGGCGGTATTTTGCGGGACATCTTTACGATGGGTGCGCGGCCGGTCGCGTCGATGAATAGTTTACGGTTTGGTTCACTCGACCATCCGCAGTTGGGTCGGCGTAATCGTTCATTGCTTGCCGGCGTTGTCGCCGGTATCGCCCATTACGGAAATGCTTTTGGAGTGGCCACTGTGGGAGGCGAAGTCGCGTTTGACGATGCCTACGCACTGAATCCACTGGTTAACGCATTCGCACTCGGACTCGTTCGTCACGATCAGATTTTCTTTGGCAAGGCCTCGGGGGTTGGTAATCCAGTTTTGTATGTAGGAGCCAAGACCGGACGTGACGGCATCCATGGCGCAACCATGGCCTCTGCGGAGTTTGACGAGGAAGCACTCGAGAAAAGACCGACGGTACAGGTTGGAGATCCGTTTCTCGAAAAACTGTTACTGGAAGCGTGTCTCGAGGCAATGCGGAGTGGCGCAGTCGCTGGTATCCAGGACATGGGCGCTGCTGGTCTAACTTCGTCGTCTTGTGAGATGGCCGCACGTGCAGGTACTGGGATCGAACTCGACCTTTCATTAGTGCCACAGCGCGAACAGGGAATGACCGCCTACGAAATGCTGTTGTCTGAATCGCAGGAGCGAATGTTGATAGTGGCCCATTCAGGTCGCGAGCGTGAAGTTGTAGATATCTTCCGCAAGTGGGACCTCGATGCCGTAGTCATCGGTCATGTGAGAGACACTGGAAAGATGAAAGTGATTCACAACTCCGAAGTGGTGGCTGATATTCCAGTCTCTGCATTGACTGACGAAGCGCCCAAGTACGATCGACCGATGCAGGAGCGTCCAAAGTCCAAAGTCCAAAGTCCAAAGTCCGAAGATCGAAGTACAAAGCAGAAAGAACAAAACTTCAACGAAGATCTGTTGACATTACTGCGTTCAGGAAACATCGCCTCAAAACAATGGGTCTACCGCCAATATGATCACATGGTCAGGACAAACACCGCGGTGTTGCCGGGTGCTGATGCGGCGGTCGTCCGCATCAAGGAAACGCGACGAGCGTTGGCAATGACCTTGGACGGAAATGGTCGTTATTGTGCTGCGGATCCACGCGAAGGCGCAAAACTCATCGTTGCTGAGGCCGCTCGAAATGTGGTGTGTACCGGGGCAAGGCCGATTGCAATTACCAACTGCTTGAATTTTGCTTCGCCTGAACGAGCCGAAGTCATGTGGTCCTTTTCTGAAGTCGTCGATGGTATGGCTGAAGCTTGTCGTAAGTTCAACACTCCAGTTGTTTCAGGAAACGTATCGTTCTACAACGAGACTGAAGGAAAAGGGATTCTGCCAACGCCCGTGATCGGGATGTTGGGATTGATCGAAGACGTACGACGAGTGGTTACACCAAGGTTTAAGACGGACGGCGACCTGATTGCCCTACTTGGCACGACCAAGGACGATCTTGCTACGAGCGAATATGCGGTAACGATTGCAGGCGTGAGCACCGATGCTATTGCGGCAGCGGGAATAGTTCCAAAGTTGGACCTTGAATTGGAATGCGCAGTACAACGTGCTTGTTTGGAAGCAGCAGAAGCCGGCTTGTTGCAGTCCGCACATGATTGTGCAGACGGCGGTCTTGCGGTGACACTGGCCGAAGCGTGTTTCTCATCATTGGCGAATCCAGCAATCGGCGCCAATGTCGAGCTTCATGGATCACTTTCGAGACAAGCGTGGCTATTCGGAGAATCACCATCGCGCATCGTGATCAGTTTTGGTTCTGAATCGCGAAGCGATATAGAAGCGATTGCAAATCGTACTGGCGCTCCGTTTGTTGTGATTGGAACAGTGGGTGGAACCAAACTACAGATTGCTGTCGACGCAGAGAAATTGATCGATAGCGATGTAAGTGAACTTGAAGCCGCCTGGCGAGGTGGTCTATCAAAAAAGCTTCAGGCTGAAGCTGTTGCGGCCGGAAAAGAATGAGCTTGTAGATATCGTCCTGGATACGCGAACGTCTTAAATGAAAGCTGATAAATGCCAAATGATAAATGATTGGACCAGCAGCTAACGTAGGACACGAACGAAAAGCATCTATCATTTATCAGTTGTCACTTATCATTTGTCATTTGAAACCAGGCTGGTCCGTGGAACACAAGCTCATGATAAATGTTTGGACCATCAGCTAGCGTAGGACACGAACACCTGTCGTGCACCCCGTTATCTATCTCAACAAGACAATGGTCGAGGCTGACAAGGCGCGCGTCGCTCCTGTCTCGTCCGCAATGTTGTACGGTCGTGGTGTCTTCACCAGCCTTGGCGTTTACAACGGCACCCCTTTTCAATGGATCAATCATTGGAACCGGCTCTCGGCCCACGCTAAGAAACTCAATATCGAACTCGGCAGTTGTACGCGCAAGACTGTCGGCGAGGCTTTGCAAAAACTAATCAGCTTTAACCAGGTCTCAAACGGCCGTGCTCATGTAATCTTGCTCGCGCGAGGTGGTGTCGATTTCTGGAAGACGTTGACTCCGAGTGGACGGAAGACTGATCTGCTTATCATGACGGCCGAAGCGCACCAGGTGCCTCGCACCGGGTTGTCGCTCGCTGTCTCGCCCTATCGCGTGAATACATTTTCTCCGCTAACCGGTGTTAAGAGTCTCAACTACCTGGATCGTGTTCTGGCGTGGGAAGAAGCTCAGAATCGCGACTTCGATGAAGCACTCACCCTGAATGAACGAGGTGAAATTGTTTCAGGGACGCTGGCGAATATCTTTTGGACCAACAGCGGTACCATTCACACTCCGACGTTAAGTACGGGGGCCATGGCCGGAACAACACGGGAGTTAGTCATAGATATTGCCGCTAAGAACTTTATACCGGTAGTTGAAAGTGTTTATGAGATGAGCGATCTGGTTGAGGCCGATGAGATCTTTTTGACTTCAAGTGCTCTTGGTGTTGCTCCGGTTACAACCTTCGACTTTCGGCGATACGCAATTGCCCAGGAAAGTATTGTCACCACGATCCGGCATGGCTTTGCGAAATTGATTTCTGAAGAATGCAAGCCAATTAACGAAGAAGGCCTGTAACGGCGCGCTCTAATTCGAGTCACGCTATTACGGGCCCCTCGTTGCCGCTCTTCAGGGGGGAAACTAAGTCTTGCAGCAGTAGCTCGACTCAGCTGAAGGCGGCAGTGTTTCTTGATTTTGAGAGGACTCGGATTGCAGTTTCTCCTGCAATTCCTCAATCTTTGCTCGAAACCACTGCTTTACCTCCTCTTCTAGTTTGTGTTGATTCTCTTCGGCTTCCAGCTCCTCAATCGTTTCGCCACTCGCGTTTAGTGGAATGTGTTGACAAGGAATCTCCTTGACACGGTCCACCGGCGCGACGAAATCGATCAGTCGACACTCACCGCACGAATGCGCGCGATAGGGAAAACCATAGTTAATACAGGTTAGGGAATCCTGGAAGGCTGAGTTTTTCCTTCCACGGCGTTCGTACTGATCGCCCATACCCTCCCTGTTCGATGAACTTCAGCTCATCTTTGAGTAACGCGAGAAGATCGCAATCAACGTCAACCATAGCAACACCTCCAATCGTCCCTAACCTGTTCGCTAGTACCTTGGGCGGCTCGACCTACATCTCTCCGAAGTGCAACAGACATGCCGCCGAAAGATTGAACAAAACCGGACTTACTACTGGTGGATCAATGGGGAAACTTTCGCAAGAGATGGGGAAAGCTCCCCGTTACTTAGAATGGGTGGACTTATCAGGAGACAAATTACGCGTAGATCAATGGAAGGCGAGCTTGGTATTAACTTTGCTCGCCGACCGGCAAGGTTTTTGAAATTGCGTAACCGAGAGGATCGTATGAACCGCAAGAGTACCGAAGACGTTGACGACATACGGCTGCAATGGGAAGAGATAGCGCGAAGTGAAGTTACAAGGCAACGTCGACGTTTGGCGCTTTTGACTGACGAACAACGGCTAGCGGTGGAATCGGCGTTGGTATCGGTGGCTGATCACATGTTCGAGGTGCTGGTCCAGGGCGCTGCCGAGCGTCCCAAAGTGGACCGGCGCAGGTATCTTAATGTCTGGCGAAAGGAAGCTATAGCGGCTTAGGTCTCCCCAGTACAAGTCGTCATTTAGCGTCATTTCGCAAAGTTTTTTGTTATTTCGTGTGGGTTCGTAGATCGGTTTTTCTGGCTGTGAACGATCCACGAATTCACACGAATCTCTAGTAGAAGATACTTCTCTGCGACTCTGCGACACCTCAGAACAGGAACGAAGCGACTGTATGACGTTCAGCAATCGGGTTTAAAACAGTCGCTTCGCTCCTGTTCTGAGGTGGCGCAGAGATTTTCTCAGCAGAGACTGAGAACACTGAAATCACCTGTTAAGGATCACGTTAGGCGACTACCCTCCGCAATGAGAGTGGACCATCGCAACAGGCTGACCCTTTCACTTTTGGTTATCGAGAGGTTGAACTGGAAGACTTTTGAGGTGGCCGCGGTTGTGCGGTCAGTTGAATGAGACTTGTGCTCGATTTCGTTGGCACATCGTTGTGTGGAGAACAAACACCTACGCATCCACTGCAACTGCTTTGAAACGACGCATTGCGGAAGGCCTTAAGCCGGCGCAGCATTCGGCGGACGACGAAGAATGCTGCCGCTAACACAATCAAGCCCGTAACCAAGATTTGCCAATTCATCTCAGCTAAAACCTAACAACCTGCCACCTTGATACGTCAAAAGAGAAGCGACATACGCGAGCACCAGCATGTAACTCACCATAAACAACGGCCAGCGCCAGGAGTTCGTTTCGCGACGTACGATGGCTAGAGTAGACATGCACTGGCAAGCCAACACGAAGAAAACCATCAGCGAAACTGCTACTAGTGGTGTCCAGACTGGACTCCCGTCTGGTCGTTTTGCTTTCAGCATGTTGCTGACCAATGAAGAGGACTCTTCTGTACCTTCGTCCCCGACGTTGTAGACAACACTCAGAGTAGACACGATTGTTTCGCGTGCTGCAAACGATGTAATCAGTCCGATCCCAATCTTCCAGTCAAATCCTAATGGTTTGATTGCTGGTTCAATAAAGCGACCAGCGCGCCCTGCAAAACTATTACTTACCTGTTGGGTTGGGTCTTCACCCGGAGTGCGTGGAAACGCTGCTAGCGCCCACAACAAGATGGAAATCGCAAGAATCACCGTTCCGGCGCGCTTCACAAAGAGCCCGGCACTCGTAAACATCGTGTGCGCGACGTTACTAAAATTGGGAACCCTGTACACCGGTAATTCCATCACGAACGGTGGAGCTGGTGCGTTAAGGATGGTTCGCTTCAGTATCCACGCTACGACAATCGCGACGACTATTCCCAGCGTATACATCGACAGAATGATCAAGACGCCCACGGACAGGAATCCAAAGACCTTCTGTTGCGAGAAACACGCGGCAATCATCAGCGTGTAGACCGGCAAGCGGGCTGAGCAACTCATGAATGGCGCTACCATGATGGTCGCGAATCGATCCTTGCGATTCTCAATCGTGCGCGTTGACATGATGCCGGGGACCGCACACGCAAAACTGCTGAGGAGCGGAAGAAAAGCTTTGCCGTCGAGCCCAACTCCGCGCATCAATCGATCCATAAGAAATGCAGCGCGGGCCATGTAGCCGCTGTCTTCGAGTAGTGAAATAAAGAAAAACAACAGCAGTATCTGTGGAAGAAAGACCAGCACTCCACCGACGCCGGCAATTACACCGTCAGCAAGTAGGTCAGTCAGAACGCCGGCCGGCATTGTGCTTCGCACAAGTTTGCTCAGTTCTACAAAAACATTTTCGATGAGCGTCATGGGCAAGTTCGCCCACGAAAAGATCGTCTGAAAGACGAGCAACATGACCGCAATGAGCACGAGTGGTCCAAAAATTTTGTGCGTTACGATCGAATCAATACGACCGGTTAAATCAACTCGCGCGCTGTGCTGACGACGGACGGTATTTCTTACAATCTGTTCGATTCGTTGATAACGATTCACCAACAAATCGCGAAACTCATTTGAGTCCTCCGACTCAAATTTGTCTGTAGTTACTTTTTGTAGACTCTCCTTCTTTCCCGCACGCGCCACTTCGAGAACTTTTTCGGCGAGTTGATCAAGGCCCTTGCGTTTTCGCGCGACTACCGGAACAACAGGCACGCCAAGTTCAGCACTTAGTTTATCGACATCGATGTCAATCGAACTCCGCTGAGCCAGATCAAACATCGTCAAAGCGATTACGACTGGTGCGCCGAGATCTACGACCTGGGTTGTCAGGTAAAGATTGCGAGACAGGTTTGTGGCGTCGACTACGAGGAGAATTACATCCGGATTCGGTAATTTTGCATGACCCGAGTTTTCCCGGTGCATCAAAACATCGCGGGCAATCTGTTCGTCGATGGAAGTCGCATTCAAGCTGTAGAGACCCGGCAGATCTACAACAACGGCAGATGACTCCTGGTTAAGCGACCAAACACCAGATTTGGTTTCCACCGTTACGCCCGGGTAATTAGCGACTTTCTGCCGGAGACCCGTGAGGGCGTTGAAGAGACTTGTCTTGCCTGCGTTGGGATTACCGGCCACTGCGATTGTGAGCCGATTTTTTGTAGTGAGAGGGACGGGAAGACTTTTGGACGCAGTAACTGCTTGGACGCTCATGAAGGATTCGCGTTAGTCCGCGACTACTACAGAAATCATGCGAGCTTCGCCGCGACGGAGTGCGAGATGATAATCGCGGATTCGGATCTGGATGGGATCACCCAAAGGCGCACTTCTAATGACTGAAACAGGAGCACCGGGTACCAGACCCATCTCCATCAGTCGAATGGCGTTGATGCCACTTCCGAAGACGCTCGAGACGCGAGCCCACATGCCAACGGGCATATTATCGAGTGTGAGCGGCTCAGGTCTGGATTCGGGGTGGCTAGCTTTATCAGGTTCCATTTCGCGATTTTCCATTTCGGGCCTACGTGGCACCAATTGAAATCGGCTTTCAATTTCGCACGTATCGGCCAAAAGTGCAACTCCCGAGTCATTGATGTCGGTGGGTGTTTTCCTGGCCGTCGACAAAGATCACGAAAACCCCAGCATTTTGGCGGATAGATACCTAGCCGCAGACGAAAGAAAGTTTGAACCAGCCCTTTAGTAGTCCCCTGACCTAGCGCCCTTCAAGCTCTTCTGTCGGACCGCGTACGTCTCGTGCGCCTTTATCCTAATTGGCATCGTTAAATTTAGACTGGGCGCACGAGACGTACGCGGTCCGACAGAAGAGCTTGAGTGGTGCTACTCAGGGGACTACTAAAGGGTTGCTAAGCCGTGGTGACGGTTCCGTTCGGGATCAAAGGCAACGATCTGAGACGTGTGCCTGTTGCGTTGAAGATTGCGTTGGCGACTGCGGGCGCCAGTCCAACAATCGGAGTTTCACCAGCGCCCTCTGAAGGAAGATCCTTGCGATCGAGCAAAACTATTTCGATTGCAGGCATATCGCTGAACCTGGGCACTCGATAACGAGAAAACTTCGAGTTGAGAATTGTGCCGTTTTCAAACTGAATCTGTTCAAACAACGCTCCACCAATCGCCTGAACGACTGCGCCTTCAACCTGGTTGTGCAAGTGAACTGGATTCACAATCGCACCACATTCAAACGAGCAAACCACTCGTTCAATCTTCACCTTCTTTGTTTGCGGATGAACGGAGATCTCGGCACAGGTTGCGACATAACTTCCTTTCTCGAAGCCGCAAGCGATTCCAGTTCCCCTTCCTGGCGTTGTTTTGAAAGCTGCCCAACCGAACGACTTGGCAGCGGCTTCAAGCACCGCTCGTAACCTCTCGTTTTTGAGATTTTTGAGGCGGAAACCTAACGGGTCCATTTTAAGGAGATCAGCCAACTCATCAATGTGACTCTCTCGTGCGAAGTGATTTGCGGTTGCGGCCAGAGCTCGATATGAGCCCTGCCGCAATGGCGACTTCGTTTGATGAAACTGTATAACCTGGTTTGGAATGTCGTAGAGCGGTTGGATGGCCGACGCACCTGAATTGTAGTTGTGAAACTCCCAGGCTGTGATCGAGCCATCGTTGCTCACGCCGCTCTTGATGTCGATCACTCCAGCTGGTCGAAAGTATGCCCAACTAAATTCCTCTTCACGCGACCATACAAGCCTCACAGGTTTTTTACTCGCGCGTGCCAGGCGCGCCGCTTCGATAGCGCAGTCGCCGGTGTGTTTGCCGCCATAAGCTGATCCAGTGTCCGGAACCATCACACGAATCTTTTCTTCGGGGATGCGGAACGCTTCGGCAAGTTCACCGCGGACACCGAATGGTCGTTGAGTCGCGGTCCAGACGGTAAGCTTGTCGTCTTGCCACTCCGCAACCGCGGCGCGTGGTTCGAGGGGGGCATGCGCGATGTAGGCAACTGTATAACTTTGAGCGAGCGTCTTGTCTGCTGTTTTCAAACCTTCAGCTATTGAACCAACCGTGCGGCCGCCTCGCTGTCGTCCTTCTTCGACGTTCTTCTTAAAGTAATCAAAGAGACCGGTTGCTCCCTGTTGGCCGGGAGTTTTCCAATGAACCGCAACGACGTTCGCCGCACGCGAAGCTGTAAGTTGGTCGGGCGCAACGACTCCGACAAAGTCGCCGTCGCGAACTACCATAACTCCCGTCATCGCCTCAGCTGCTTTGGCGTCGATCGACAATAGCGTCGCGTTCAAGCCTGCAGGCCGAATGATTCGACCAAACAACATGCCCTCACGCTTCATGTCTGAGGTGTACTGATGTTTACCGGTCACGAAATCACGGGCGGCAACTTTAGTTACCGACGTACCTGCGATCGACCAATCCCTGGCTGACGTAGTCTTGATGTCTGCTGGAATTGTTTTTACGAGTTTCTGTCCCTTTGCTACTTCGGCAAGAGTGAGGGATTTCGATGCATCGTGATTCACAAACTTCGCATCAACAATTCGCACAGCGCTTGGTTCAACCTTCCACTGTTCGGCTGCGATCGAGATTAACGTTTCGCGTGCAGCCGCTGCGGCTTTACGCAGTTGCGGCGCCATGGTTGGCGTGGTTCTGCTGCCGAAGGTGCCCAGGTCGAATGGCGTCAGGTCAGTGTCGCCCATCACCAGTTGAATCATCGAGAGCGGAACATGTAGTTCTTCGGCGACCGCTTGAGTAAGCGACGTGCGAATGTTCTGGCCCATCTCTACCTTACCGGTATAGACAGTGATGCCTCCTGATTGATCTATATGAATCCAGGCACCGATCTCCTGTGGCACATTTTGACCAAATTGACCACGTCCTGATTCGCCCCGTTGTTCTTGTTCCTGTGCGATCAAGTTTGTCAGCGGGACGATGAGCGCAATGCCGCCACCAAAAACCTTAATAAACTGACGACGATCAAAACCGAACCGGTAAGTTGGATCCTCCGTTAACTCGTATCGCTCAAGTTCAAATTCGAATTCACTCATCGCCGGCCCTCCTTCTTGTTGGCGGAGGCGAGCTCGATTGCATTGACGATTCGCGCGTAGGTCCCGCAACGACACATGTTGCGATCCATGTGGCGAACGATCTCCTCTCTTGTCGGCTTTGCATTTTTCGACAGTAAACCGACACCGCTCATGATCATTCCCGACGTGCAATAACCGCATTGAAACGCATCAGCTTTGATGAACGCCTCTTGTAATGGATGCAGCTGCCCGTCTTTTTCGAGCCCTTCGATGGTGACAATCTGTTTGCCTGAGACTTTGCCGACCTGTGTGACACACGAACGCGTTGGTTCACCATCAATCAAGACAGTGCAAGCGCCGCACTGTGCTTCGCCGCAGCCGTACTTGGTCCCGGTCAGGTTTAAATGATCACGAAGTACCTGGAGGAGGCTGGTTTGCGCGTCGGCGTTGAGTGGTAGCTTTTTACCATTCACGTTAAGCGAAGTGACGTTCGGCATGTCAGTTGTCCTTATGTGTAATGATGCAGAGATTGTAGTACTGAGTTTGGAAAATTGCAGTGAGTAAGGGCAGTTTACGCGCACTTTCCTAAAATTCTCAGAGTTTGCCTCGGGGAACCAAAGTGGGGAATGGGAACAATCAGAACAGGAGCGCAAGCGACTGCCTTCAACTCTCCTGATCCTTAGCTTGAAAGCAGTCGCTGCGCTCCTGCTCTGATTGTTACAGGATCTCTTCACCGCGAATCAGCGGAAGTTAACTGGTTGGGTTCTAAATCGTGTGGGCAAGGAAAACATTTACCTCTGTTCACTTCCCAATTAAGATGCCGAGCCTATGATTACGATCAAATCATTCGACGGTAATTCTTTTGACGCCTACCTCGCTTTACCTGCCAGTGGATATGGTCCAGGCATTGTCATTCTCCAGGAGATATTCGGCGTCAACGATTACATTCGCAAGGTCGCTGACTGGTACGCCGCGCATGGATTTGTCGCGGTGGCTCCTGATCTATTTTGGCGCCAGGAGCGCAATGTCGAACTAACCGATTCAGGTGATGATTGGAACAAAGCGTTCGCTTTCTACAATGGCCTGGACGAAGCTAAAGCTGTGGAAGATGCTGCAGCAACTCTCGAATTCTTACGAACTCAACAGTATTGCAATAGTCGTGTTGGGGCAGTTGGATTTTGTCTCGGTGGCAATCTCGCTTACCTGTTGTCAGTCAGATTCAAACCAGACTGCGCGGTGGGATACTACGGCGTCTCTATCGAGAAATCTGTGGATGAGGTCGAGAATCTAACCACGCCGTTAATGCTGCACATGGGTGGCCGTGATCGCTTCTGTCCGCCGGAAGCCCAACAGCGGATCAAAGATGCGATGGGTTCGAATCCGTTAGTAACGCTTTACACTTACCCTGAAGAAGATCATGCGTTTGGCCGGCCTGGTGGTGAACACTATGCACCAGCGGCCGCCGAACTTGCGAATTTGAGAACGTTGGAATACGTCGTTAGAAACCTTGCTGGATCCGGGTTGGGCAGCGCGCAGAAATCACTCTCTGAAAAGTGGGACCAGCATGTAAAGTTTGAATTTGCGACGCGTGATACAGCAGACACGCTTGAGACTATGGTTCAAGATGCTTACGTCAATCACGTTCCCGTGATGACTGGTGGCGTGGGCCATGATGAACTAAGAGAGTTTTATTCGACGCACTTCATCCCGCAGATGCCACCGGATACGGCGATGACCGCGGTGTCGCGAACCATCGGTGTAGATCGCGTTGTTGACGAGATGGTGTTCGAGTTCACACACACGATCAGAATGGACTGGATGCTGCCGGGAGTCGAGCCGACAAACAAACACGTGAAAGTAGCGTTAGTTGTTATCGTTCACTTCCGCGATGGCAAATTGGCCCATGAGCACATCTATTGGGACCAGGCCAGTGTCCTCGCGCAGTTGGGACTCATCGACAGCGCAGCGTTGCCGGTCGCGGGAGTGGAGAGTGCGGAGAAGGTGCTCGACCCAACGAAACCGTCCAATCAGCTAATGCAGAAATAGGAAGAAGCTGATATTTATCATTGATCATTTAGCATTTATCAGTTGTCATTTTTGTTTTGTAATGGGGGCTTTGTTCGTAATCGCGAAGCCGGAAATGATAATGCTAAATGATCAATGATAAATAACCAGCACCATCCCCCAAAATGCCCCAATCAAATATCCAAACTGACCACAATGTTTCAAAGCTCCGTCGTGATCTCGGAACGCTGGAGTCCTATGCCGTCTTAATCGGCATTCTCATCGGCGCAGGGATCTTTCAAGTCACCAGCACTGCCTGGGCCATCACTGGCCCAGGCGTCATACTTGGCTACGTAGTTCTCATTCCTGCCATTCTGGCTACATCGATTCCGTACGCTGCATATCTTTCGACGCCGCTTGGTCGAGAACCTGGTGGTGAATATCTGCATATTTCACGCACCCTGAAAGGGCTTCGACTTGCATACGTCGGGTCATGGCTGAAGATCATCTCCTACGTCGGTGCTGGCGCTTATCTTGCGAATGCGCTGGCTGGCTACTTGATTGCGTTTAGCCAGGGTCGATTGGACCAACGATATCAACTCCCGATTGCGATTGCTGGCCTGGTGTTTTTCTACATCATTCACGTCATCGGTGTGCGATGGTTTGGAAGAATGCAAGTCATCATGAGTGCTCTCAAGTGTCTGGCGTTATTTGTTCTTATCGTGCCGGGTTTGTTTGTACTGCGGTCTGAAAACTATTTTCCGTTCCTGACTCACGGAATTAGCGGATTTGGTGTGAGTTTGTTGCCGCTGTTTTTTGCTTATGCGGGATTCGAGTCGTTGGCCCAAACTGCGGGTGAGGTTAAAGACAGCACTCGTAAGTTACCTACAATCCTGCTCAAGGGGATCACGATCACTGGCCTGATCTACGTTCTTACCGCGATTGTTTCGTTTGGTGTGTTACCGGGGACGCGGTTGAAAGAGAGTGCCGCACCGATGGCAGAAGTGGCGAGCGTCTATTTGCCGAAGGGTGCGGCAATGTTTGTAACTCTCGGCGCGATCATGGCGATCATGACCGCTTTGAATGGAACAATGCTCGTCCCTTCGCGACTGGCGCTGCAGTTTGTTGAGGATGGGCTTGCGCCGAAGTGGCTTGGTGTTGTGAATGAAAAGACGGCAACACCGGTCCGTGGGTTGACGTTGATGTTGCTTGCCTGCGTCGCTTTGTTAGTCAGCGGCCAAATGTCTCTCGCCCTCAATGTGGCGGTGTTTGCGCTGGTCCTTCTTTACTTCGTGCACAGCCTCGTCTTTCTATTTTTACCGCGCCTAAATCGGGAATTGAAAAGCGCGATCAAGTTGCAAATGCCTGATTGGCTACTGCAGACGTCAGCCGTGGTGTCTGTCGTTTCGATGGGCGTCTTGATCGTAATACAGGTGTTGCGAGACGCGGATACTTTGAGAACTGAAACCTTGAGCGAGCGTATTGCCAATCATTCACTAACAAGTATTGAGCTCGTGATAATTTGGGGAATCGTTGGTGTTGTAATGTACGCAATTGCGAGAAGAAAACAGTAACTTGCATGAAGATCGAAGGTAAACGAGTGCTGATAACGGGTGCGAGTCGTGGTTTGGGGCGCACCCTAGCCTTCGCTTTTGCTGAAGCTGGCGCAAGGGAAGTTGTCGCTGGAACCAGGAGTCAGGAAGCGCGCGACAGTATTACTCAGGAGGCGACAACGCTGAGCGCGTCGATTACGCCTGTGCAGTTGGATGTAACTGTTAATCACGATATCGAGGCTGTAACTCGAACTGGTCCTTTCGATATCCTGGTCAACAATGCTGGAATCGCAGGCTTTGGTAATCCAGTTGAAATGGACTTCGTTGTAGTGCGCGAAGAACTAGAAGTTAACTACATCGGCGCGCTCCGCATGATACGAGCCGTCGCTCCGGAAATGATTGCGCGACGAGACGGAATGATTGTTAATATCGCTACCGCCTTTGCGAAAGTGAATCTGCCGCTCATCGGAACCTACTGCGCTACAAAGGCAGCGCTGCTGTCGTTGGGCCAGGCGGTACGTGCACATCTCGGTGACCACGGCGTGAAAGTAATTACAGTCATGCCGACGACGATCGATACTGACATGAGTCGTGGCGCTGAGGTGCCCAAGATGACCAAAGAGTTCGTGGCTGGAGAGATACTCGATGCGATCAGGGAAGAGAAGCATGATCCAGCGATTGGCGACGAGGCAAAAGGGGTTCTCGCGCAACTCGCTGAAGATCCCGTCGCATTGGAAAAGATGTTGAGCAGGATGAAGTAATTTGTGATTTCCGAGTTTTGATTTTTGATTGTTCAGATATTCAAAGTCGCCAGCAGGAATCAGCTGATCGAAAGCAAACAAATCAAAATCTAAAGTCCCATGAAACGCCGTCGTGATGAATTCCCAACCCTGACCTCAGGCATACACCTGCTGAGCCATAGCCTTGGCCCGGTCCCCCGTGCTGCACGCGAGTCGATGTTGGCGTATTGCGATGCCTGGGAGCATCACACTAGTGAAGATGCATGGGCCACAAGTTGGTGGGAGCTTTCACAGCGTGTCGGCGATCGGATTGCACGCATTCTTGGTGGACCTGCCGGCTCGGTGCAAATCCAGCCAAACGCATCAATCGGACTTGCGACGGTCGCATCATGCTTCGACTTTCGCGCCTCGCGTCGAAACAAGGTTGTTACATGCGAACTCGACTTTCCATCAATGGAATATATCTGGGATGCACAGAGACAAGTTGGAGCGCGCATTGAAGTCGTTCCGTCGGAGGACAAGATCAGTGTTCCTTTAGAGCGACTCCTTGAAGCGATCGACGACGATACTTGTCTGGTGGCGATGTCGCATACGTCTTATCGAAGTTCGTTCCGAGTAGACGCGCGAGCAATAACTGAACGTGCACATGCCAGGGGCGCGCTCGTCCTATTCGACGTTTACCAGTCAGCCGGCGTAGTGGAAATCGATGCGGCCGGCTGGGAAGTAGATTTTCTAATCGGCGGCACGATTAAGTGGCTTTGTGGTGGGCCAGCGTGTGGATACCTGTATGTTCGACCGGATCTTCAACGAGATCTCAGGCCGCGACTTACCGGTTGGGTCGCTCATGACGCGCCTTTTGATTTTTCACACGCACCGATGCGATACGCCGGTTCGGTGAGACGATTTGCGCAGGGCACTCCCAGTATTCCGGCGTTGTATTCTGCTTTACCGGGATTGAAGCTCATCGAAGAAGTCGGAATCGAACAGATTGCGGCAGAGTCGAGACGCCGAACGGCTAACATGATTGAGTTTGCCCACGCTCGCGGCTGGAGGATCAACACGCCACTCGATCCAAAGCAACGCGGAGGCTCAGTGATGATAGGGGTAAATGATGGCAAATCAGTCGTAGACCGACTGGCTGACAGGCGAGTCTTTGTTGATTCAAGGCCAGGTGCAGGCTTGCGCATTTCTCCGCATTTTTTCAATACCGACGAGGAAATTGCGGAAGCAATGAATGTCTTGGCTGACTTGTTGGAAAGTTGAGAGGTCGTTATAGGCAGGCGGTATGATCGAATAGGACCCATAAGACTTATAAGACCTATTCGACTTATCTCCGGTGTCTGGGAACATCAGATCGCAGATTTCAAAATTTCCGGTCGTTGGGCGATTTCCATGGCCAAAACCTCTGCTGCACAGCTAAATGCCAAGGCGCCAGACTTCGTTCTTCCCGATGGCGATGGTCACGACTGGCGTCTGTCAGATCACCGCGGCAAGGTTGTAGTGCTGCTCTTCTACCCGGGAGATGAAACTCCTGTCTGCACGAAACAGATGTGCTCAGTTAGAGATCGCTGGGAAGATTATGTGGCGACGGGCGCCGAGGTGGTTGGCATATCTACTGATTCAGTAGAGTCACACAAGAAGTTTGCGGAGCATCATCAACTGCCGTTGCGTTTACTTTCAGATTCGAAGGGCGCGGTTTCAGAACTCTACGGAGCGCGCTCACTCATCCCCGGAAAGGTTGCACGATCAGTTTTTGTGATTGATGGCGACGGCATCCTGCGACACAGTGACATTCGACCACTCGGTCTGTTCAGGCCAAAGGACGATGCGACATTGGCTGCAATTCGTGCTTCTCAGAAGTAGGGGCGTCCCTCCGTGGACGCCCCTTGTTTCATCAACCTCACGCCGACTTTCATCACGCTGCCCAGGTATCACAGCCTGACCGTACAACGAGGGGCGTCCACGGAGGGACGCCCCTACTTTTATCTGTTCGCGTTCTTGTTTGCTGTGTTTGAGTTCGTATTTGGTTGAACCTTCAACATGTTCTTGACGCTTGTCACTCCGTCAACTGATTTCGCAACCTGCTCCGCCTTGGTTTTTTGAGCGGGCGTAGCCACTGTACCTGTCAGTGTCACTACTCCATTGTCCACGTCGACGTTGATTGTTGAATCGCGCAGGTCATCCGCCGCCGCAAGATCAAATCTTGTTTTGGTCCACAACCAACCATCATTTAGACCCGTGCCGATGGTGCGTCCCTTCTCCTTAGCCTCCCGGTTATAGCGCTCTTTGTTGCGTTCATACTCTTCGCGGGTACCAGCCCGTGCAGCTTCACTGTTTGCATTGGCGTTGGTGTTTGCGTTGGCAATGTTTGCATTTGCAGTGTTAGCGGTGGCGTTGTGGTTAGCGGTCAGATTCGAGTTTTCTGTGCCTTCGCAACCCGCCAGAAGGAAGGCAAGCGCGCACGCCAATATGATTCCAGAAATCTTGAATTTCATTTGTCGAAACCTCCTTGTCAGCACGGCAAGTCCTAAAAACGTACGCACGCATCAAAACATGCCAGCAAATAGGCTGGCCCAAACAGGCCAACAGTTGTCCTGGGGGTGTTTACGACAAGCGGGATGATTGGGAGAAAGTAGTCGTGAGGTAACTTAGCAATCACTGGGCCGTGGTTCGGTTGGGTCTCCGCGTGAAGGAGTTCTCACCACTTAACCGTACCTTCTTTTGTGGTGTCGATTTCGGCGACTTGCGGAACTTCTCCGAATAGGAAGCCTTTAATGTTGTCGAAGAGAAAGTTTTGCGCGTCAGTGGTACTGAGATCCAAACCGTAGTGATTAATGATCTGAGTTTGCTTTTGGAGCCAGCCGCTCCAGCAGGGCTGACAAATCTCCTTCGCGATTCGTTGCCCAAGCTCATTAGGAAGAGGAGCAAAACCAAGCGCCGGTCGCTTTTCACCACAGTGTGCACATTTAATCGTGTCAGCCATTCTCGTAGTCCTTTCAGTGTGTGGTGATTATAAGCATTGAAGATTTTGAATTGCTAATTGGGTATTGGAGTTTGGACTTTGGACTTTGGTCTTTGGTCTTTGGACTTTGGTCTTTGGTCTTTGGTCTTTGGTCTTTGGAGTAGGCACAAAATGATTTTAGAGTGAAGGCAAGGAACAAAAGAATTTAACCCAAGACGAAAGACCAAAGTCCAAAGTCCAAAGTCCAAAGTCCAAAATCCGTTCAAGCGCCAACTTGACTCAGCCGCGGCGCGCTCGCTAAGCTCTCGCACACTTTCTTTCCTAATCGGAAGAGAGCAGCAGTCTTCTTTACGCAGCTCTAAAACTTTCGCAAATCAAATCGACGGGGATGACGGTCTTATGCCAAAAGTCCGCCTGCGCCTTCTTATCGCGCTGATCGCACTCTCTATCTGTCTGCTGGTCGCTGATCAAATCGGACGTGCGCAACACAGTGGTACGGACACTTATGCGATTACCAATGCTCGAATCGTTCCAGTTTCCGGGCCTGCCATAGATCGCGGAACTATTGTTATTCGTAACGGCTTAATCGCAGCTGTTGGAGCGACCGTGAATGCTCCACCTGACGCACGCGTGATTGACGGCACGGGGTTAACTATTTATCCAGGGCTGATCGACTCGTATACCAATCTCGCATTGCCTGAAGCTGCCGTGTCACCCTCCGTTGGCGGTGGATTTGGCGGCGGTGGAGGATTTTTCCAGGCAGCCCAGCGACCAAGCCCCGGTGGACCAAATTCAACTCAACCAGTTGGACTGCAACCCGAGGTTATGGTTGAGGATGTGATTCGCACTGGCAGTAACGATGTCGAAGCATCGCGCGCAATTGGTCTAACAACAGCACTCACTTTGCCTCGTTCCGGAATTTGGATGGGCCAATCGGCGCTGATCAATCTGTCAGGTGAAACACCGCAAAAGATGATTGTGAAGTCGCCTGTTGCTATGCATGTCAGTTTTACTCCGTTGCGCGGTACTTATCCCGGCTCGTTGATGGGTGTCTTCGCCACACTCCGACAAATGTTGCTTGACGCAGACCGTTATCGCCAATCATTACAAGTCTACGAACGTTCGCCACGCGGCACCCGACGGCCCGACGTCGACCGATCGTTGGCGGCGCTAATTCCGGTCCTCGATGGCCGTTTGCCGGTGGTGATGTTGGCCGACACCGAGCGCGAGATTGGACGCGCGCTTGACCTGGCACAGGAGTTCAAGTTGAAAGCGATCATTGCGGGTGGACGTGAGTCGAATCGGCTTGCCGACCGTCTCGCGAAACAGAACGTTCCGGTGTTGTTATCTCTAAATCTTCCGAAGCGAACGACGGCGGCACTTCCGCAGGCTGATCCTGAACCGATGCGAGTGTTGCGTGAGCGTGTTGAAGCGCAACAAACCGCCGCCAAGTTAGCGCAGGCGAAAGTGCGTTTTGCCTTCCAATCAGGTTCCCTGACGAACATGTCGGATTTTCTTGCCAATGCCGGTAAAGCAATCGAAAACGGTTTGTCGCCTGACGATGCGTTGAAAGCATTCACGATTTGGCCTGCTCAGATTTTTGGTGCTGACAATCAACTTGGCTCGATTGAAACAGGCAAAATTGCAAATCTAACCATTACGCGTGGCGACTTGTTTGATCGAAACAGCCGAGTGGTTCATGTCTTCATCGATGGCCGACCGGTTGAGTTAAGGCCGGCACCTCCAGCTGGACCACCACAACGCCAGACTCTGACCGGCGCGTGGACGCTCTCCGTCGATCTGGGCCAGGGCGAAAAAGTAGTTTCACTAAATCTTCAACAAGAAGGCGACCGCTTGCGCGGATCGCTTCAAGGAACTCTGGGAACCGGCGAATTAGCAAATGCCTCCACCAACCCCGGTGGCGAAATTCGTTTCACTGTCCCTTTAAATATTGAAGGTCAAACCAAAGAAGCAAGTTTTGTTGGCACGCTATCAGGCAATCAGATTCAGGGCAGCGTGACGATTCCAGGCAATTCCCCTGGAACCTTCACCGCGACACGTACAGGTCAACCAAATTAATTGGAGCTAACTATGAAACGGGTAAGTGCCAGATTCTTTGTAGCCGCTCTTGCAACCGCCTTAACCATCTCAACGGCTGCCGCACAACGTTCTTCAACCGACACGTTGATTCGTAATGCGACAGTGCTGACGATTACCCGCGGCACCTTGACGAACACCGACGTACTTATTCACGACGGCAAAATTGCAGGTGTTGGAAAAAACCTGAGCGCGCCAGCCGGGGCGAAGATAATCGATGCAACCGGCAGGTTCGTGTTTCCGGGAATCATCGATTGCCACTCGCATTCGATGCTCGACACGATTAACGAGGGAACGCTATCGGTAACGTCGATGGTACGGACCAGCGATGTCCTTAATACGGCTGACATCGATCTGTATCGAGAGCTTGCGGGTGGAGTTACCACTCTCAACTTGCTCCACGGGTCAGCGAATCCTATCGGTGGATTAAACACGGTCGTGAAGATCAAGTGGGGCCGGCCGGCTTCAGAGTTCCTATTTCCTGGTGCGATGCCGGGAATCAAGTTTGCACTCGGCGAGAACGTAAAGCGATCGAGTCAACCCAACCAACCCGGTGTTACTCGACGTTATCCCAACACACGAATGGGCGTTGAAGAAACAATTCGCGATGCATTCACGCGAGCGCGAGATTACAAAACTGGTTGGGATGAATACCGGGCAGCAGTGAAAAAGGGAGAGAAGAACCTCATTCCACCTCGTCGTGACTTACAGCTGGAACCATTGGTCGAGGTGCTGGAAGGGAAGCGTTATGTTCATGCCCACTGCTATCGCGCCGATGAGATCTTCATGCTTATTAGTATCGCGGATGAATTTGGTTTCAAGATCAAAACCTTTCAGCATGTGCTTGAAGGTTATAAAGTCGCAAAAGAGATCGCGGCGCACGGAGCAGGCGCATCTATTTTTGCCGACTCGTGGGCCTACAAAATCGAAGCTTATGACGCGATCCCTTACACCGCCGCCATACTGACTCGAGCTGGTGTTGTAGTTTCGATGAACTCCGATTCTGATGAGCGTGCTCGTCGTTTGAACATTGAAGCTGCCAAGGCAATGCATTATGGCGACCTGACCGAAGAGCAAGCACTCAAACTCGTAACGATCAATCCCGCCATTCAACTCGGGATTCAAAATCGCGTTGGTTCGATTGAAGTGGGGAAAGATGCCGACCTCGCGATTTGGAATGCACATCCATTCAGCGTTTACGCTCGAGTCGACACCACATTCATCGATGGAGAAGTCTTCTTCGATCGGCAAGAGGATCTCGCACGTCGACCGGAGTTAGCCAAAGAGCGCGCAAAACTGGAAGCAGCTGAACCGAATCGTCCGCCAGTGCAAGGACAGTCTCCCCAAGCACCACGTCGCCGTCCACGGACCGGCTTCGATGAGGAAGGAGAGCAGCCGTGATGAAGAAGAGACGGGGAGACCGGGAGACGCGGGGACGGGGAGAAACGATGCGCGACACGAAATCAAGATGGGTGATGTTGTTATTCTGGTGTGCAGTAGCGCTGCTCGTCGGCAGCAATGCGATGGGCCAGCAGATTGGAAATCCAACCACGCAGGACGGTGTTCTGCCTGCGCGGGGCACCTTCGTTATTCGTAATGCGCGGATTGTTACCGTCTCCGGTGCTGACATCGAGAATGGTTCGATTGTCATTCGCGACGGCAAAATCGAAGCGGTTGGGCCGACCGTGAGCGCACCTTCAGGAGCAAGGGTTATTGAAGGTCGCGGCCTGTCCGTTTACCCCGGTTTGATCGATGCCGGAACCTCGATGGGACTAGTTGAAGTTCCCCAGGGAGCAAACGGAACTGTCGACACATCGGAAGTCGGTGATCTTAATCCCAATGCCAAAGCGATTGTTGCTGTTAATCCACACAGTGCTCATATCGCTGTTACACGTGTCGATGGAGTGACGAATACATTGACTGCGCCAACGGGCGGTTTGATCTCAGGCCAGGCTGCTTTAATCAATCTGCTGGGAACGACGCCAAAGGAAATGGCCGTTGTTCCGAGTCTTGCGTTGGTGATCAACTATCCGAGGATCGGTGGTGGCGGTGGCGGCGGTTTTGGTGGCTTCCAACAAGCGCCGGTAAATTTGGTCGAGACCCTTGCAGCGAATGAGAGACAACTTGAACAGATTCGAGTGATGCTACGCGACGCTGAAAGTTATGGACGCGCGCGTGACGCGTACGAAAGGGATCATTCTTTGCCGCGTCCAAACCGTAACGTTGTGCTCGAACCACTCGTAGCGTTTGTCAGAGGTGAATTGCCCGTAATCTTCCGAGCCAATCGCGAAGCGGAAATTCGTGGCGCGATCGCGTTTGCGGAAGAGATGAAATTACAACCAATCATCCTCGGTGGAAATGACGCAGCGAACGTCGCGCAGTTGTTAAAGGACAAGAATGTTCCAGTGATTCTGACAGGCGTGTTTGAACTGCCAGGTCGTGAGGACGATGCTTACGACGTACTTTACGAACAGCCTTCAAAGTTACAGGCTGCGGGCGTCCGGTTCTGTATCTCGACCGGAGATCCGGGTCCGGAAGTCCGTAATTTGCCACTTTACGCAGGGATGGCCTCAGCATACGGACTATCAAAGTCTGACGCGTTAAAATCAGTCACGCTTTATGCAGCGCAGATTATGAACGTTGCCGACCGGCTTGGTTCGATTGAACCTGGAAAGATGGCAAATCTGGTAGTCACTGATGGTGACCTGTTAGAAATTCGCACTCATATACGTTATCTGTTCATAGATGGCCGCGAAGTTCCGTTAACCAGTCGTCATACGGAGCTGAACGATGCGTTTAAGAACCGTAAGTGAAGACATTTCCGATTGCCAATTGCCGATTGCCGATTGGCAGGTCCGTTCACATCATTAGCCGACTGGACTACGATCTGATCGTTTAATAACCTGGCCAATTGGCAATCGACAATCGGCAATTGGCAATCCGTGGAGGTTCTCCGTGTTTACAAAACTTACTTCTGCCCTGGTCCGCGCTACCCTGCTTTTCGTGGTAGCGCTTTTTGTTTGCAACACTATTAACGCTCAAACCAAACTCCTCCGTTTCCCTGACATACATGCTGACAAGGTTGTGTTTACCTACGGCGGAGATCTATGGCTTGCCCCCGCGACTGGCGGATCTGCAACTCACCTGACGTCGCACCCTGGTGTTGAAGTGTTTGCGAAGTTCTCACCTGACGGGAAGTGGATTGCTTTCACCGGACAGTATGACGGCGACGAACAGGTATTTGTTGTTCCGACAACCGGCGGGGAACCAAGACAGTTGACCTACTATCCGGCGCGTGGACCACTTGCGCCTCGCTGGGGTTGGGACAACCAGGTCTACGGATGGAGCGCAGACGGTAAGCGCATCTTCTTTCGCTCGCTGAGAGATTCATGGTCGTTGCCAATCGCGCGATTGTATTCAGTGTCAGTTGATGGAGGACCAACCGAAGCATTACCGATGCCAACTGCCGGCTCGGGTGACTACTCTCCTTCCGGTTCCGAAATGGTCTACTCGCCACAGTCGCGCGATTTCCGATCTGAAAAGCGTTACGGCGGTGGCCAGGCTAACTCGCTCTACATTTTTGATATGAAGAGTAGTTCGGCGAAGAAAATCACCGAAGGCCCGCGACCGACGCGCGACCCGATGTGGATTGGAGACACCATCTACTACAACTCTGATCGAGATGGTCACTTCAATTTGTATGCATATGCCGTCTCAGGCGGAAGAACTACGCAGGTTACGACAAACAAACAGTGGGATGTGCGTTGGCCCAGTTCCGATAGCGAGGGTCAGATAGTTTATGAGCTGAACGGAGAGCTTCAAGTCTTCAACACAAAAAGCCGGAAGAGCACTCCAATCTCGATCAATGTGCCCGATGAGGGTATTGCTCGACGACCGAGCCGCGTGCCTGCCGGAAACTTGATTGAGTCGTATGGTCTAAGTCCAAAAGGTGAACGCGCATTGTTTGCCGCGCGCGGGGATATTTTTACAGCGCCAATTGAAAAAGGTCCAAGTCGCAACCTGACACATTCGTCAGGCGCTCACGACAAGTGGCCAACCTGGTCTCCTGATGGTTCTCAAATCGCCTTTGTGTCGGACATGAGTGGTGAAGAAGAGATCTACTTGATCTCGCAGGATGGATTAAAACCCGCCGAGAGATTGACTACCGGTGGCACAGCCATGCGTTACAGCCCGGAGTGGGCGCCTGATGGAAAGCGAATCGCCTTCAGTGATAAGGACGGTAAGCTCTATGTCGTCACGCTAGCCGATAAGAGGGTTGTAGAAATTGCTGATTCAAACCGCGGCCAGATCCGCGATTACACTTGGTCGCCGCGCGGCAACTTCCTGGCCTACTCAATGCCTAGCGACAATCAGTTTTCGTCGGTCTTCGTCTGGAATTCTGCTGATAACAAGCAGTACCGAGTCAGCGATGAAATGTTCAATTCCTACAATCCAGCCTGGGATCCGCAGGGCAATTTGCTCTATTTCCTGAGTGACCGGGAATTCGCGCCGCAAATCTCCAACATCGAATTTAACTACGCAACCAATCGCCCGACGAACATCTATGCGGTGACGCTGCGAAAGGACATCAAGCATCCTTTCCCCCCTGAAAGCGACGAGGTAGCCGTTTCGAAATCTGATGACGCAGCTAAACCATCTGGCCCACCCGCTTCTCCCGATCAACCGAAGCCGGCAGATGCTCCCGCGCAACCAAAACCCGAAGCCGCGCCGAAGCCACCCGCAACTATGTCGATCGACTTCGATGGAATAGTTGAACGCGTAGCTCGTGTTCCGTTACCTGCCGACAACTATGGTGGTCTAAGCGCGAAGACAGGTCACATCCTTTATGGTGTGGGTCCGGCGTTCTACTACGGCCGACAGCCTGATCGTCAGACCGTGTTGAAGATCTATTCGATCAAAGATCGAAAAGAGACCACCTTGGCTGAAGATATTCGAGGCTATGCACTGTCGGACGATGGTTCCAAACTGCTTGTCGGCCAGGGTCCGGGCTACAACATCTACGACGCAACTCCGCAAGGTGACCGAACCAGGAAAGCAGTTGCCACTAACGGTCTCTATGTTGATCGCGTACCTGTTGAAGAGTGGAACCAGATCTTCAACGAAGTTTGGCGACGGTATCGCGATTGGTTCTATGTATCGAACATGCATGGTTACGATTGGGTCGCACTTCGCGAACAGTACAAACCGTTGCTGAAGTACGTTGCACATCGTTCGGATCTCAATTACGTGATCAGCGAAATGATTGCTGAGTTAACCGTTCAGCATGCTTATATTGACGGTGGCGATTTCCAGTTGCCACCGCGCCCGCGTTCCGGACTACCCGGCGCTCGTTTTGAGTTGGACAAGGCTTCGGGCCGTTATCGCATTGCCTCGATCTTCGAAGGTGAAAACGAGGAAGAGATTTATCGTTCGCCATTGAAGGAAGTTGGCGTGAATGCGAAGGTTGGCGATTATGTGCTGGCAATCGACGGGCAGGAATTGAAAGGTACTGATGATCCGTATCGGCTCTTGAGAAACAAGGCCGATAACCCGGTCTCGCTTACGCTCAACAGTTCACCTTCTCTCGATGGAGCGCGCACCGTTTCCTATAAGCCAATCACAGATGAAGGTAACCTGATCTATCTTGATTGGGTGAACGCCAACCGCCGCAAAGTATCGCAGGCCACGAATGGACGCGTTGGCTATATTCACATTCCTGACATGGGCGCCAACGGAATTCGTGAGTTCATCAAGTGGTACTATCCACAACTTCGCAAAGAAGGACTCGTTGTCGATGTCCGCGCAAACGGAGGTGGTAACGTTTCTCGGATGCTCATTGAACGTTTGCGTCGCCGTCTACTCGCGCTCAACTATTCACGCACCAACGATGAGGCATCAACTTATCCCGATGGCGTATTCATTGGACCAATGGTAGCGTTGCTGGATGGAAACTCCGCCTCCGACGGCGATATCTTTCCTGCAATGTTTCGCGAAGCCGGCCTTGGACCACTAATCGGTAAGCGATCGTGGGGAGGTGTTGTTGGTATCACCAATCGCGGTCAACTTATTGATGGTGGAGTGGTCAATGTTCCTGAATCCGGGTTAGCCAGCAAGAACGGAGAGTGGATTATCGAAGGTTATGGTGTAGATCCGGATATCGAGGTCGACAATGATGCGCAGTCGGTAATTAACGGTAAGGACCCGCAACTTGAACGAGCGATCTCGGAGATCATGGCGAAGTTGAAGTCGCCAGTGAAGCTACCACCGAAGCCGGCGCCGCCAGTCAAGACGCCGAATCGCACTGCGACTGAAACAAGCAGGCGTGGAGGTAACTAGGATGCCCCTAGACCTCAGTTAGTCTGGAGACTGAGGTTATTCAAACAAACTGGTTTCCGCAAATTGCAGTCGAGAAGTGAGCTGGATACCTTCTCGACTGCAATTCTTTTTAGAGCGGCAACTATCAAATACGGCTGAGAACTTGTTGCTCACAGTCGGGGCGCAGTCGGTTTGTTCGGAGAATCCCACGCGTTCGCTCCGTGGATCTTTAGCCTGCGCTTGTAGACCTTGTCTCCGGCAGTGACAAAGAGTGTATCGAAGTTGGGGCCACCAAATGTGAGATTTGAAAGCCTGCCATTTGGTGTAGGAAGGATCGCCTGTACCCTTCCCGCCTGATCACAAATCTGGACACCCATTGCGGTCGCTACATAAAGCCGGCCGTCCCGGTCAACACGAATTCCGTCTGCATTGCTCTGGTCAGCAGTGTCCGGAACCAGTAACCAGTAGAAGCGCTGCTTAAACAGGAGTGTCCCATCAGCTTGTATTTGATAACTGTAGACCCAATGTGAGCGGTAATCAGCAACGTAAAGCAGCGTCTGATCAGGCGAGAGAGTAAGACCGTTCGAATATTTAAGACCCGTGTCGACGATGACTTTTTCCCCGTTAGGCTTGATCAGCCAAACCTTGCTTGGCTCAATGGCATTATTCGCCGGAGGGTTAGTCACGTAGATGTTTCCGTTGTGGGCTACAACGATATCGTTTCCGGCGAATCCCTCTGCGATGATCGTTGCCTTTTTAGCGCCATCATAAGCAATTATCTTTTGGTCGCCGGATACCGTGTAAAGCCGGCCATCTGGTCCAAATGCCTGGCCGTTACCTTTTTTCGAGTCCGCAAGAAACAGTTCGACTTTCCCGTCCAAACCAATCTTGTAAGACTTGCTCTCAGGAATATCGTTGAAGAAGACTTCGCCTTTGTTATTGACTGCGGGCCCTTCTGTGAACTTATAGCCCTCGCTGACTAATTGCCATCCTTCGTTCGGAACCAGGACGTCGTTGAGCGTTGGGTTCCTGGTGGTGCCCGCTTTCACCGGAGTGGGCCAATCTTTCCAAAGCCAACGCATCGCGTCCGGAAAGATGGCAGTTCCGTGCTTACCGGTGTGTCCACCATCACCCCACGTGTGTTGTACCTCGTAACCGGCAAACTCAAGTGCGCGCTCCATCGTTTGATTGGCCATCCACCAATCTCCGCCGTAGATGTTTAGATCGTTTGAGCCATCTTGCAGGAATATGCGAATCGGCCGAGGTTCGAACTTGCGAATCAGCGATGGATAGCGCAACCCGCCTCGCAGATCTACGTAAGTGCCAATCGCACTGAAGACGCGGGAAAAGTATTGAGGCTGCTCCCAGGCAGCTGTAAAAGCAGCGATTGCTCCACTGCTGGCCCCACCAATCGCTCGGTCATTAACACTCCGTGAGAGTTTGATGGGTCGACCATCGGCAGCCCTCTTCGTTTCCACTTCCGGCAAGAGTTCGTCGAGCAAAAAGCGCACATAGTTATCGCCTAGTCCATCGTATTCATAGCTGCGATTGAAACGATCGAGCGCAGCTTCGGCGTTAGCGGTTTTAACGACTCCCGGCATCACGAACACGCCGATGGTAATCGGCATCTCCTTTTTATGAATCAGATTGTCGAAAACGATCGGGGCATCGTAACGAATACCATCCTGGCCCACGTAAACACATGCAGCCTTGTCAGGTCGATATTGCGAAGGGATATACACCCAGTATTCGCGTGTTGTACCCGGAAAGATCCTCGACTTATCAAAGGTAAACTTTAGTGTCTCCCCTTTTGGTACGCCCGGCTGCGGCTTTGAATCCGGTCCAGGTTCATAGTTGTCAGTGGTTTGAGCAACGGAGGATGCACAGCAGAGAACAAGTAAGAACAGAGAGCAGACAGCAATAGGGAGTTTCATTTTGTTGGTCCAGGTTGAGTGATGTGCGACAAGCTTCAGGAAGCTCCGATCAAGTCGTCGAACGAGTTGAGCAGAATACCCTACACGGCAGAGTAGGGATGCTTCAAGTTCTTTCTACTTGCGAATCCTGTAAGAATTCAGCGCGCCGGCGACGAATTTAGACAAAATATTTAAGGTGTATTGCCGGTGTGATTCTCTGCCACTAAAGTTGGTTTGGTTCTGATTGAATGGATCGAAAACAGGATTCCGCGCTGGCGAATGCAGTTGAGTGGTTGCCATTGAGACCCGGCGCCAGCGCGAAAAGAGTTTTATGGACGCCGGCTGTAGAAAGTATCTGAACCATCCCTACACTGCCGTGTAGGGTATTTGTTACAGGTTCTACTAGTAATCCAAGCCTGCGAATATCTCTTCAACAGAGACTTCCCACCCTGAGAGCACTTTCGATTTCGCCAGATCGCCAGACGAGAAGAGCCAACCTTCCCAAGCCGGCGATCCTTTATCCGTGGTGGTTAAATACCTGACCTCGATAGTTTTTGTTGCAGAGTTGATCAACCACAACTCGCGGACGCCGAGTGCTAAGTAAGTATCGGCCTTAGTAGTCTTGTCGTAGGTCGATGTGCTCGGTGAACTGTATTCAAAGACGATGTCAGCCGAAGTGCGGGGTTTGCCCATCCGTTCTCGCAGTTCCCGCGAAACGAACATCATGTCGGGGTATAGATAAGTGCCCCATTCTTCCTCAAGATAAATTGCGGCTTGAGGATGATGAACATCGCCATCGACGTCATTGTCAAAAAGAAATCTCATTAACAACTTAATGAGTCGAGCATCCAAATCGTCGTGAGGTGCAGCTGGTGTCGGAACCATGAAGAGATATCCTCCGATGAGGTCGTAGTGAGATCCATCTACGGGTTGAGGAATTGCCCAGAACTCTTCCAGTGAGTAACGGTGAAGAGGTGAGAAACTAATCTTAGGTTTTGTTTCGATGGCTTGCATTTGAAACTCCAGTTACGCGAATCCTAAACCATCAATCTTTCACAAGCAATTTTTCCTGGGGCAGCATTGGCTTCTGTCCTTTATGTTGCCAGCAGCGAACTGGGCCATGAACGCGACGGGAGCAGGGCGTACCTTTTTTAGTTCGGGCGCCACAGATGTATACCTCCTCTTCAATGACCGTTGCTTGAGGGGTTGTAATACTTGAAACTGGAACGCTTGGATTCACTCGTTGAATAATGAGTGGAGGCGGTTTCGGATGAAGTGCCCGTCCTACGAAAATGCCGATAACGAGAATTGCAACAAGAGCGATGGCTGGTTGCATGATACGTTCTTTTCGATAGAGCGAGCTGCACGGAGTGCAAAATCTGCGGCTGTGCCACGAGCGCCAACGCAAACGCACGATCTTAGCGCCGCATTCGCAACAAAAATTTGGACGATATGAAGTGTGAAGCGGCACTGGTGAGGTCCCTCTCGCAATCGTGAATTGTCCGGCATTATAGACGAATTGGCTTCGTTCAGCTGCTCATATCTGGGTATGCACGACGTTAAGTACTTTGCGTTGAAGGCAGTCGCTTCGCTCCTGTTCTGAGGTAGCGTGCTACCCAAGGCAGACTTAACCCGGGGTCGCCTGGAACGTATGTTCGCAGAGATGAAGCAAGCAACCGTTCGTTTTCGCGATGCGTCCGATTGTGTGCCGTTGGCGGTTTGAAAAATCCGATTTTGGCGGGCATACTCTGCGCTCCAGATTATTGCATGACACACCAGAGCAGACCATTTTCACGAATTTTCCGAACAGTTTTCATTATTGCGTTGCTGGCAACTTGTCCCTCCGTCTATGCACAGGAAGTTGAAGACACCATCACCACAACTACGTCCCTGGTTCAACTGAACGTCGGCGTGGTTGATCGCCAAGGCCGGGCTATTACTTCACTGACGCAGAATGACTTTGTCATTTATGAGGATGGTGTCAAACAGAGGATTCAACGGTTTGAACCGGTGGACACTCCGTTCAGCCTCGTGTTGTTGCTCGATATGTCGGGTTCGACGATCAACTTCCGGCCGCAGCTCAAGCTTGCGAGCATCCGCTTCCTTGATGCGTTAGGACCAGAGGATCGTGTAGCGGTGGTCCAGTTCAATGCCAAGGTGAAGTCTTTGACTGACTTCACACTCGATCGACAAAAGACTGCCTATGCGATTGACACACTGGCGCAGGGTGGAGGCGAAACCAATTTTTACGAAGCGCTGCGTTATTCGATGAAAGAACTTGAGAGGGAAGGAAAGCGACGAAAGGCGATCGTGGTCCTAACCGATGGTCTCGACTCCCAACTACGCAAGGTCGATCGCCAGACAGTCGCAACTGCACAGACAGACGAGGAGGCGTTGGCCACCATAAAACCGGATACAAGCTCGGAGCTCAACGCGGTCCTCGCGTCTGCTGATCGCCAGGGCGTGTCGATTTACCCACTGGCATTGCCTTCCGGCGATCCAAAGCGCTTGCCACTGCCGACTCCTAGTATCATTGGCATTTACGCTTCTGCCCGTGCGCGAATGCAGGCGTTGGCTGATCGCACTGGCGGGCGGTTGCACGAGATCAATCGTCTTGAAAAGATGGCCGAACTTTATCGTGAAGTCGCGGCTAACTTGCGGACGTTGTACACGGTTGCCTATCAGCCAAGTGGCGATCGCGAAAAAGGTAAGTGGCACGAGATCCGGATTGAAGTTCCGAATAAAGAGTTGATTGCGAGGACGAAGTCTGGATATTTTGCGAGGTGAGGACTCGGTCTTTGGACTTGGTCTTTGGACTTCGGTCTTTGTACTTTGGGCGATGGCTTGCGCTCACTGATTTGATCCACTAGTTGTTGACCAAAGACCAAAGACCAAAGACCAAAGACCAAAGTCCAAAGACCAAAGACCAAAGACCAAAGTCCCTCTTGACCCGTTTTACTATTTTCGCCTAAGCATTTAAAATCCCCATCTCTCGCACCCGTAGCTCAGTTGGATAGAGTACCTGACTACGAATCAGGGGGTCGCATGTTCGAATCATGCCGGGTGCACCATTTAGTTTCAATAAGTTAGGGCGTCGCTACCGGGCGCCCTTTTCTAATTCAGGTCCAGTGCAAGCGTGCGTAAGACCAAGGGCTCTCTTCCTATGTACGAAGATTGTTTTGCATGTGGCATTGGTGGCATCGTCATTGGGACGATCTTTCTCTTGTCGAGTCTGACCAAGACTGGGAGAGATCTAGATCGCGCTTACTTGAAAATGCTCCCGAAGTCGTTGCGCTCACCAAGCCTTGAGCAACTGCGTAATCCGGTTGGTGCCCTGGTGGGAGCAATGTTGTTGCTGGTTGGAACCTCAGTCCTCGCTTACGCGTTCTATTGTTGGGTCGTCGGTCGAATATGCGACTGCCCACCTCACTAGTTCTCGGTTCTTAAACTATGAACTCCAGGTAGTGCAAAAGTTTGAAAGTTGGTTCTAATCAGGACAGGGTTATATGAAGAGTCTTGTATTCAAATTGTTCTTGTTGGTTATCACGCTGTCTCTGTGCTGTCCTATCTCTTCAGGTCAGCAATCTCCTTCGAACATCAATATTCCTGCGGGCTGGAAAAAGTTTAACGCTGATGGTCGGATTGCGTTCTACCTACCACCGAACGCGTGGGAGACAGGACTTAGAGGGCTTGATGAATACTATAGGGAATGGCGCATCCGCCGAATGAGGTTCAAGATTGTCTACGAGCCGATGGGCTGGCTGTCATATGACAGGCGGGAGAAACAATTTGGCAAAGACTTTAAAGAGTCGGTAATTGAAGCAGGTGGAAGAAAAGCGTATTTGTGTGAATCCTCTCGTATTGAGAAGGGTCGGAGGTGGTATTACGTAGATCTTTATGTTGGAGAGTGGCCGCAGAGCGAGGTGAAGTTGTGGATGCAGGCTGCAAGCGCACGGCCCACAGACGTTGAGACAGCAAAAAAGATTTTTCAAACCCTTGAGTTCCTCAAGCCGTGAGGCACAGCAGATACATGAAGAGGTTTTGCCTGCAGAAATGTTCGTGTGATTTTGTGGATCGCAGGGTTTTCTCAGTCAAAAGGAATAAACCCAGACTGAATCGACCAATGAGAAAAGGGCACGCATGAAAACTCTTGTGCCCTTCCTCGACCTTATTTAACAAACCGCTATTATAAAGAGTGCGCCTGGCTGGCGTGGATCTTTACGCCGTGGGAAAAGGTACATGTGTTGATACTCCTCTTTCCAATGCTTAGGTGATTATCTATTCGGACCTAGATAACCCCTGCCTACGTGGTGTTTAAATGTCGGATTGATTTTGGGCCCCGTGAATGCGGGGTAGGGTACTTTGTTGTTTCCTAAAGCGTCACGTTAAAGATGATTCGAAGATTATTGAGGCGCTCTCCGGACATCACTCGCCGCACCATCAGACTGAACAGCAAAACCCAGTGACATGTCACAACGTTCGCGTGGCATAAGCGAAGCATCGACTTCGACGTTTAATGAATGGGCCAATATTGCATGAAGTTGTCGAACACCTTCTGTTAGCGCGGCGGGGCCCGGTTGAAGAATTAGCGCTGATTTGATTTCGTAAAGTTGGCCCTCGCGAACAGCCTTAATCGAGTTCCAGCCTTCGCGCTCTCGGATCCAATTTTTCTTCACAGCGCGGCCACACCACGAACCGATAACTACTTCAGGATCGCGAGTGACGACGTCAGCCGGATCCACTATGCGATCTTTCGCAGCCTGGCATTCGCGGAATTCCGGGTAGATTGGTTGTCCACCAGCGATCTCGATCAATTCGTCCACCCAACGTATTCCGCTGATCAGCGGGTCGTACCACTCTTCAAACAAAACTGTCGGCCTTCGCCAGAAACGTGCCGCCGATCGCTCGATTGCCCGGAGTTGGTCCTGAAGGTCCGCTGCAAGGCGTTCCGCTTTGTTTGAACAACCAACAATTCTGCCAACGGTCATAATCATTTCAAGGATTTGCTGCACGCTGCGTTGATTGAAAGTGAAGACATTAACGCCACGTCGGATCAACTCGGCGGCAATGTCTGCCTGCAGATCTGAAAAAGCAAAAACAAGGTCGGGTTGCAGCGAAAGTATTTTGTCGAACTTTGCGTTGATGAAGGCGGAAACTTTGGGCTTCTCCTTTCTTGCTTCGGGTGGTCTAACTGTGTAGCCAGAAATACCGACAATTCGATCTTGTTCACCGAGAAGATAGAGAGTTTCGGTTGTCTCCTCTGTCAGGCAGATTATTCGCCTCGGGTAGGATGATAGATTGTTCATTCGGTCTTTGCTCAGCTTTTTCTGAGAACTCCTTCGTAGCGCTACCTTAGAACAGGAGCGAAGCGACTGCCTTCAACGGAGATCATGGAACGTTATGAAGTCGCTTCGCTCCTGTTCTAAGGTAGCGCAGGGAACGAGTTTCTAAATCGTTTCCCAGCTTACAAGAGTAGGGCAACGCTGATTTCAAATTCTTAATAGGGTTCGAGCCCAACCAGCGTCGCCAACTGTCCAGAGACGTGTGGTTCTTCTTGCGCATTCCCCGGCAGGCACGCGATTATGTCGCGAGACTAAACCATCGGATCACTTATGCGCTACCGGGAGTATTACCCCCACGCTCCATTGAACCATTTCGTCGAGTGTTTTTGGACACTCGAAGGGGAACCAGAGTCGATTGCGCTTGAACCAGAGCGCGTCTTACCTGATGGTTGCCCCGAAATCATCCTCAACTTCGGCAGTCGATTTGTCCAACATCGCAACCACCAACGACATACTCAACCACTGCAGTTTCTAGTGGGCCAAATTACGAGCCCGATGCTGATCGCGCCAACCGGTAGAGTTGAGCTTATCGGTATTCGTTTTCAGCCCGGTGGCACCGCGGCATTCTTTCCCTTGCCGATGGACCAGCTCACGAATCAATTCGTCGACCTGGATCTCTTATCGCGATCGCTTTCACGAATGATTTCCGAAAACGTCGAACCTATTCCCACTCTTCAATCCAAAATACCAGCACTCGAGGAAGTTCTCACAAGGTCAATTGAGCTCCGGAACCTGGACGTGTCCCTATTGAAACTCGCGAACCATATCGTTTCGACCGGCGGCGTGATCTCTGTTGATGAACTCGCGTCTTCTGCAGGTCTCAGTAACCGTCAACTGGAACGGAAGTTTCTGAAGGACGTAGGCGTAAGCCCAAAGGTGTTGTGCCGGATACTTCGCTTTCAACAGGTATTTCGCGTTGTAGAAGCTGACCCGACATGGTCCACGATTGCAGTGGATTGCGGCTATTATGATCAAGCTCACCTGATTCGAGACTTCCGGCAGTTTGCGGAACAGACACCCGTCACGCTGTTCGATTCACAGAGCGCACTAACCGAGGCTTTTACACGCAAAAACCGAACGTCGGATTTTTCCAATACAACCATTCGCTAAAGTTCTAGATTGCAAACCTGCAATCTGAAACACAGTCAAAAAGTGAGACACTTCATGATTAGTAGAACTACAAGGGCCGGCTTTCTCGTCGCGATTCTGACCTTGCTGTTGACTTTTACAGGTGTGGCGACAACTCGTGCTACCGATGACGCACAATCCATAAACGACCTCTCCTGGATAGCAGGTGCTTGGCAAACTGCTCCCGGCGGTCGCGCGCAAATTGAAGAACATTGGACACAACCGGGTGGCGCTTCGATGATGGGTCTGAGCCGCACAATCGCAGGCAACAAGACCGCCGAGTTTGAATACCTCAGGATTGAACAGCGAGCGGATGGCATCTATTACGTTGCACATCCAAAGGCGCGTTGTCCTGGAACTGATTTCAAACTCACTCGTCTAACGGGGCAGGAAGCAGTGTTTGAAAATCCTCAACACAACTTTCCAAAGCGGATCATTTATCGGAAGACTGCAGAGAATGCGTTGACAGCGTCGATCGATGGCGGTGAAGGGACCAAGGCGATGTCGTTTGCCTATCAACGCATGAAGTGAATCCGATGTCCGATAAAGTTTAGTTTGTCGGGTCTTGTTGTGCGATCAGAGGGGACTAAGGAATTAGACCGACAAACTAAAGTTTATCGGACATGTTAGTAATCTATAGTCACCAGTCCCATTCGGATCGAGTAACGAACCAGGCCGGCTACATCGTAGATTCCGAGACGGTCCATCAGTTGTGCGCGATGGGTCTCAACCGTCTTGACGCTAATGTTGAGCGCATCCGCGATGTCCTTAGTTGACCGGCCCATCGCAATCAGCTGCAGCACTTCGATCTGACGCGCCGTTAGGCCTGTGCGAAGGTCTAGTTCAGACAACGAAAGATTAGACAACGTCTGAGACAGGTAACGCTCACCTCGCAGGACTGTCCGCAGGGCCGACTCAAGTTCTGTGGTAGCTGCTGATTTGGGCAGAAATCCCGATGCTCCTGAACGCAATGCATAAGTTGCATGCTCCACGGTTTCATGGGCGGTTAGGATAATCACACGAACCGTCAATATCCTCGTGACCTCACGAAGCACTTCCAATCCGTTGGGGCCAGGCATCGCAATATCGAGCAGAACAATGTCCGGCAACAGCTGGTTGATGAGTGTCAGCGCTTCGGTTCCATTGGCCGCTTCGCCTACAACTTCAAAGCCTTCGAGTTTTTCAATTAGCGCACGAATCCCCGCACGTACAAGACTGTGATCATCCACGAGGACTATACGCGCGTTAGCGACGTGGACGGTTTCGGATTGTTCTTTACTCACGATGCTTCGTCGGGTGAAGCAAACACAATTCAGTTAAGGCTGATCGTATGTGATTGTGTAAGTACTTCCGGAAAACGCGGAGAGTCTGGAACAGCAAAAGGCTCCGCAAAGAGTTTGCCCGGTGAAAGGGAAAGGCCTTTAACCGAGTTTTCAAAAGTGGGCGATTTCGGCTGCCCATGTTAGACCTAAGTGAGGTTAGGTGCAATCGCACCTAGAGTTCTGCCGGTTGGAAAGAGCGGAGTAGGTACAGTCAAGTTTATTAGTCTGGCAGTTAGGAAGGGGGCAGTAGGTAGACTCAACTCTGAACATTCACTCAAATGAAGAGCTTAATTGATTTCAGGGAGAGGTCGGACGAAAGATTGCTTGGGACTGTGTAGAAATAACCACAGCCCCAATTCGATGGATCTTACACTTGCGAACTGATCTTCTCAGCGTTTTCGGGATTCAACGAAGCTTGTGCGGCTGCGAGTCGTGCGACTGGAACACGGAACGGCGAACAGCTGACATAATTCAGTCCAATCTCATTGCAAAACGCGATCGACTGCGGATCTCCGCCATGCTCGCCGCATATTCCGACTTTCAATTCACGCTTCACGCTCCGCCCACGTTCAGTTCCCAAACGCACCAGTTGACCAACACCGTCGCGGTCCAACACCTGGAACGGATCGTCTGCGATGATCTTTCGCTCAACATAGTTTGGCAGGAATCGACTCGAATCGTCTCGACTTAGACCAAACGTTGTTTGAGTCAGGTCATTGGTCCCAAAAGAGAAGAAGTCTGCATGTGCAGCGATGCGATCTGCCATCAACGCCGCGCGCGGAAGTTCGATCATTGTTCCGACGTGGTAGTCGATCGTCATGCCATGCTCTCCCATCACCTGGCGAGCAACCTCATCAATCAACTCGCGTTGCTGTCGTAATTCTTCACTGAGTGACACCAACGGCACCATGATTTCGAGTTCAACCTTCTTGCGCTCGCCTTGTACTGTGCAAGCTGCCTCGAAGATTGCTCGACACTGCATGCGCGTAACTTCTGGAAACAAAAGGCCCAGACGACACCCACGAAAACCAAGCATCGGATTGGCTTCACGAATTCTATTGACCTGTCGGAGCAACCCGCGTTTTTCGTCGATCCGATCGAGGACTGAATCCATCTTATCCAACGACTTGGCGCGCCGGAGTGCCATCTTCAATTCCGCCAGCTCAGTCATCAACTCCTCAGCGTTGGGCAGGAATTCATGTAACGGCGGATCCAACAAACGTATTGTTACCGGTAAACCAACCATTTCTCGAAAGATGCCAAGGAAATCGCCTCGTTGCAGAGGTAGCAACTTCTCGAGTGCTTTCTCACGCGCGCCAACACCGTCGGCAAGAATCATCTCGCGCATTGCGGCAAGACGTTGATCGCCGAAGAACATATGTTCAGTTCGGCAGAGACCAATTCCTTCCGCACCAAATTGTCGTGCAGTCTTTGCGTCAAGTGGCGTATCGGCGTTTGCCCTGACGCGGAGCGTACGAAACTGATCGGCCCACGTCATCAACTTGAAGAAATCGTTATCCAGGGTTGGCTGAATTGTTGGCACCTGACCGAGGAAGATGCGGCCAGTTGATCCATCAACTGTGATCCAGTCGCCTTTTGTAACGACCGTGCCGTCAACTGTGAATTGTTGTTGGCTGTAATCGATGTTGATAGCGTTCGCACCGCAGACGCAGGTCTTGCCCATACCTCGCGCAACGACAGCAGCGTGACTCGTCATTCCTCCGCGAGCAGTAACGATTGCCTGGGCGGCAACGATTCCATGAAAGTCATCCGGACTGGTTTCCTGACGCACAAGTACTACTTTAGCTCCGTCCCGGGCCAACTCTTCAGCGTCATCCGGACTGAAAACTACCTGGCCCTGGGCTGCACCCGGACTCGCAGGGAGACCGGTTGCGAGAATCGTCTTACTTGTTTTTGGATCGACTGTCGGATGGAGTAACTGATCGAGTTGTTCGGGAGTGACTCTTTGAACTGCTGTCGCCTTGTCGATCAGCTTTTCGTACACCATCTCGACTGCAATGCGAACCGCTGCAGCGCCGCTTCGTTTTCCGGTTCGCGTTTGCAGCATCCAGAGTTTGCGCCGCTCGATCGTAAATTCGCAGTCCTGCATGTCGTGATAATGCGTTTCGAGCAATTGAGCGATTGAAGCAAACTGTTGGTAAACCTCCGGAAGTTCTTTCTTTAGTTGACTGATTGGATTCGGTGTTCGAATGCCAGCGACAACGTCTTCGCCCTGCGCGTTGAGCAGATACTCACCATAGAGTTCTTTTACCCCGGTTGAGGGATTGCGAGTGAAAGCGACACCGGTACCGCTGCCCGCTCCCATGTTTCCAAACACCATTGCCTGAACATTGACGGCTGTTCCCAGTGAATCGGGAATACGGTTTACGCGCCGGTAGTCGATTGCACGACGGCCCATCCAGGAGTTGAACACAGCAGCGATTGCGACACGAAGTTGTTCATACGGATCTTCCGGAATCGCGCTTTGCTCGGTGCGAATAATTTGTTTCTCGGCGGCAATGATTTCGCGCAATGCGTCTGCACCGAGGTCAGTATCTTTTCCGCCTTGCGTTTGCGCTTTGAAACGATCAAGTACGCGCTCGAACTTGTTATGGGCCACACCCATTACGATCTCGCCAAACAAAGATGCGAAGCGTCGATAGGCGTCGAGTGCGAAGCGAAGGTCGCCGGTCTGTTCGGCGAGGCCCTGCACTGTTTCTTCGTTAAGACCGAGGTTGAGGACGGTATCCATCATGCCCGGCATCGAGAAAGCTGCGCCTGATCTGACAGAAACCAACAACGGGTTCTTTGGATCGCCAAAGCGTTTGCCAACCTTCTCCTCGATCGCCTTCAAACCTTCCTTGACCTGTTCCCACATGCCGTCTGGAAAGTTTTTGTCGTTGTCGTAGTAGGCGTTGCAAGCTTCGGTGGTAACGACGAGACCTGGTGGAACGGGAAGGCCGGCGCGCGTCATTTCACAGAGACCAGCGCCCTTGCCGCCGAGAAGGGCTTTGTCGTCTCCAGCGCCTTCGTCGAACAGGTAAACCCACTTATTGGTTTTGACTTCGGTTTGTTCAGCAGTTTCTTCGATCACAGTACTCATTGGCTGGCAACACCCTCTTCTTAGAATTGTGTTTTGCTAATGATTAGAACTTACACCGCTCGAATGCAAGGCAGGTGATAGGGAACAATGTTTAGTGCGGGGCAAAAATATCGCATTTTCGACAGATTAGGGAAGACTGTCGGGGAAGAATTGCCCCACTCAGCGGATTTATTACCCAGGCTTCAAAAGATCCTTGGAGTTGGGACAATTCAAGTCTGCAAGAAACTGACAGTCAGGTAGGGGGCAGTGGGGGCAGTGGGTCACTCAAGTTTAAAAGTGCTGGCAGTCGGGAAGGGAGCAGTAAATTTCATTCAAGTCTAATCACCATTCAATGCGCCCCCGCTTCAACTGAGAGGCCTATCAAATACAGAGCAAAGACAACTTTAGGGGCTTTGAAATAAGAATCAGCGGGGGCGCATTGAGTGGTTATTACAGTTGAAAGTAGCTACTGCCCCATTCCCCGACTGCCAGGATCTTTTGAGGGCCATTACAGAGCAGCCAATAATTCCCTGCCGGCATTACAAATCCTTAGAAAATTGCAGGTGCGACAGTGCATCGCAGGTTTTACAGGGAAATGCTCGGGCTCAGATGCGGAGATCATCTCGAGGATCGCAGCGTCAATGGCCTTTTGACACTCGTTAGCTGACAACAACTCGTCTGACAACTGAAACTCAACATTCGGTTCCAGAAAATGCAATGTCACACGTATCTTCATTTTTGACAGCGAAGGTAAAAGCTCTCGAATCGCCAGCGCATACGCCTGCATCTGCAATTGGTAGTCAAACGCAGTTGATTGAACCAGAGCATTTACCGAATCTTCGCTAGCGACTGTCACAGTTGTCGCGAGAGTAGCGTCGAAGTTGAAAGCAAATTGAGCGACGTCGTCTGACTTCTTTTTGCCTTTGCTGATCGCAACAGCTGCCGTAGCCGCTGTTGTCTTGTTGATCTTTGAAATCTGGGTCGACAGGCGATTGGTTTTGAAGTCGATTATTTCGATTTCAAGTTCACCATTCTCACCAGGCGTTATTAGCAACTTGTCGATTGCTCCACTCAATACACCGAGTGGCCGTCGCAAGCGAAAACTCAATTCACTCCACAACCCGGCAGTCGTCGATGGTTGCTGAGTCGAATCAAGTGAAGCAAATGCCCGAGCCTTCTCGACGCGTGTAAACAGATCGCTGCGTAGATAGTTTTCAGCGAGAGGTAACAGCTCCTTTATTGCCGCCTCCGTGTCCATTTCAACCAGTCGATCAGCGAGTTCAGCCTGACGTAAACGAACAATCTCCGCGAAACTGCTGCGCAAACATTCTTCGGCTTGTTGATCGGGCGAATAACGTTCGCAGAACCGATGAATCACAGCTCCCTTCAATGCTGCGTTCAAATTCGCCGGTGGTTCTGGAGCTTCGGCGTTGTTCCAGACGGCGAGTTCATCCGCTGAAGGAAGATCTAACACACGATCGAAGTAGTACTGTCGCGCGCAGCGTTGGTAGTTAATTAGCTGTGTGACACTGAAGCGATGCGTGCCACGTGTGCGTTCGGGGGCGACTGCGGGAAGTAATGGATATATTGTTTTGAGTGAATCGCTCTCAATTATCTCGTCGTTAATAATTTCATGAACCTGATTAATCGGAGTTGGTTCTTGAGTCAGGTTCAGAGTCACTTGAACGTGGACGCCACCTTCGCGTTCGACCATCCCTGATCGGTTGACACTTTCCAATTCGAGAATTTGCCAGATTGCCTTCAACCACGAATCAGGTTTTGCGCTGAGCCTGGCTAGTTCTTCAGTTGCGCCAGAAAAGATCAGTCGATCCCTCGCGCGAGTCGCGGCGACATAAAGTAGTCGCATCGTCTCGAATTGCTCACGCAACAACTGCCGCTTTTCAAAACTGGTGAACGTGGTTCCCGCCACCAAACGTCCACGACCGTCAGGAACTTTCAATGTCAGACCTTGATGACGGTCAAGCAGGAATGAACTTTCTGCAGGTGCTCTCGAGAGTCGTTGAAGCTCTGGAAGGATGACGATTGGAAACTCCAGCCCCTTTGCCTGGTGAATTGTCATCAGCTTGACGGCATTCGCTTTCTCGTCGATCTGGCCTTCGCTTTCGCGGCTGCCAATCGCCTCAAACTCCTGAACATAGCGGACGAAATCGCGAATCAAGTGGTTGCCGGAGTGTTCGAAGCGCGCTGCCAGTGTGAACAATCGCTGCACGTTGGCAAGTCGTTGAGCGCCATCGAAATTTGCCGCGACGACAGCACAGTATTCTGACTTGTCAACTGCAAACCGGAGCAAGGCTTCGATCGAGTGATGGTGTCGACGTGCGACCAGGCGACTAATCAAGTTTGCCGCACGCTCAAGCAGTTCGTGCTCCTCGTCGGAGATGAATGCAATCTCCCGGTGTTCACGCAATCCGTTATACAGACGACGAGTGCTCGAAAAGGTTGGCACAGCATCGTCCTTGAGTTCGTGGAGTTTCGGACCAAGCCGTAAAGCGAGGAGTGCGTTGTCAGAAATTCCACACAGAGGAGAACGCAGAACCGCAGCCAGTGCGATTTCGTCTGTTCGATTATCGAGAAAGCGCAGCAGCTGAATGAGGTCGGAGATCTCATCGCGTTCGTAGAAACCGCGGCCCAGGACCGTTTGATAGGGAATGCCGGCGCGACGAAACGCGATCTCGTAGGTTTGCACTTGCGTCATCGCCCGAAACAGCAATGCGATATCGCTGTAGTGCAACTCCGGGGTTGTTTGCATCAGGGAATTGATGCGAAGCGATAACTGGTTTGCGTCAACCTCGCGCAAGTCACGATCACTGCTGCTCTGAGTCTCGTACTTAACCGGTTTCGTACTGACTAACACCTCGACCAAAGGTCCTTCGTCGCGCAGTTCGCGTCGTGAATCACTCGGCTCGTGCTCAACGTAGCCGAGTTTTTGAAGTGCACTCTTGTCTCGTGACGGAACCTCTTCAGAAGGTTGAAATAGTCGCTCAAACAGAAAGTTGAAGAAGTTAATCAGCGGCGGCTGACTGCGAAAATTCTGGGCCAGCGGCAATGCTAGGCCCCCTGCTTCGAGCAGGGCTTCGGTCATGCTGCGAAACACGTCGACATCGGCTCCGCGAAAACCGTAGATTGACTGCTTTGGATCGCCGACGATGAAGAGATTGGAACCCGAACGTTTCTGCGTAAGGATGAGTCGTTCAAGTAGTTCCTTTTGGACCGCGTTTGTGTCTTGAAATTCATCGACGAGGAAAAAGCGATAACGTTCGGCAGCGCGAGTTAAAACAGCTGGTTGATCAAAGAGCGACAAGGTGCGCGACTCGAGATCGTCGAAGTCCAAAGCGGAGATTTTTTGTTTCTCCGCTCTAAACTTCTCGTCGATGATCGTCAACATGTTCACCATCTCGAGTGCGTAAGTTTTGGCGAAGACATCCAGACAGAGTTGAGGAATTTGCCCGAGGAGGTCTTTGTTCCAAACGAGTTCATCGAGCGGAGGAAGGTACTGGGCAACTTTTCCCTGGGCCCGGGGACGCACACTGCGAAAGTCCTCTACGTTCTGGCAATAGTCGGCAAGACGGTCAGTTGCCGGAATTGTTTCGAGCCAGGGCCTTAGCCTGGGCCACAACTCTCTTACCTCGGCCAGGTTTTTCATTTGAGCTTCGGTTGTCCGAGGAAAAGTGAGGAACCTCTGCATTCCCTCATCGAGGTTCTCGAGCAAGCCAGCCAATCGTTCTTCACGGTCGTGAGTTTCTGCGGTTTTAAGACCAAGAGTATCGAGCGAAAGGCCCTTGCCTCTGACTTCCCTGTAGAGTTGGGCCAATCCTGCGGCGAGCTTGGCGCGACCTACACCAAGAGTCAGTCGTGAAACTTCTATATGTCCGCCGCTAATAAACTCCGAAAGAACATCTTCAACAACCGCGTCGAGGAGCATTGCTGTCCGGTGTTCATCGAGAAGGACAAACTGTGGATCGACTCGAGCCTCGACGGGGAACTCTCGTAAGAGTCGTACACAGAAGCCGTGAATGGTCGTGATGACAGCGCCGTCGAGCGTACGCTTGTAGCCCAGCCAGTGTGATCGTTCTTCGGGCTTAGATTCCTTGAGTAGTGTGTTGAGTTCTTCGCGGAGTCGTTCGCGCATCTCGTTTGCCGCGCGATTGGTGAAAGTGATTGCGACGATCTGATCGATGTTGAGTTTGTGTGTACGAAGGATGTGTAGGAAACGCTCGACGAGAACTGTCGTTTTTCCAGAGCCTGGCCCAGCAGTCACCGAGATGTGCTTGGTGATCTCGTGAGCTGCGGCTTTTTGTTCTGGGAGTAATTCGCGTTTCTTCTGGATCATTAATCCTTCAACATATCTGTGTGTCTCTGCGTACTCTGCGTAGCAAGTTGTTAGTACTTTGTTTTTCTGACAAAGTTTTTTACGCCGAAGGCGTTCGCTAATTTCAGCCCAGCGTTGGAGCGAAGCGACTACGCTGGGAATGATGCGAGTTAATGTGATTTACACCAAAGGTGTTGGCCAACGCCTGCGGCGTAACTGAATAAACGTCGCTACGAGTTTCCAGGGTAGAAACCCTGGGCTGGAATTCGCGAACACCTTCGGTGTAGTTGACGAGCCAGTTGGTTGCGACTCTGCTGCGCTGCGTCTCTGCGTTGGAAATGTTTACGACTCCTAAAGCCTTCTTAAACGCAGAGACACAGAGAACACATAGGTTTCGCAGAGAAGAATTCATCGGCTTTGATTCGACCTTACCGCTATTTGCCATTGCCACCTCTTCGGCTCAATTCGATCGCGGCTGTAGCGACACAGCGCACTGAAGTCGCAAAACTTACATGTCTTCGCTCGCTCTGACGGATTGACCGCAAACTTTCCTGTTCGCATCTGATCGACAAAGTCCCACACCTTCTCGATCACTTCCGCACGAATCTTCACCCATTCCTCATCGCTAATGATGGCGTTTACATTCGCCCGGAGGTTGACGTAATGCAGTTTGCTGGCGCGATGAAGGCCACGGTTGCGTCGCTCGGTCCCGCCGCGAATTGTGTAGTACCCACCACCAGCGATTTCGTGGCCCGGCAGAATTACTTTTTCCAGCGCCTCGAGATAAATCGGGATCTGCAGACTCCGGCCTGAACGAATGTCCTCGGTCGAGTTGGCTACACTCAACTTGTAGTCATAAGCAATCAGGGTCTTGTCAGCAGCGATATCTACGCGATCGATTTGTCCGTTGATCTTGATCGATTCCGGGCCAACAAAAGTCTCGCGCGTTAACTCGAGAGGCTCGTCGACTGAATCAGGATCTTTCGCCGACGATCTCGTTCCGCCGAATGCGATTTCAAAATATGCTGGAAGAACATTTTTCGCGCCGGCCTTCTCCTGGATCTCGAGTTCGAACGCAAGCACTTGCTCAAGCAGGATCTTTCGAATCTCACGATCAATTTTCCAAATTTGCCGATTCAACGGAGGCACAACACGTTCGTGCTCGTCAAAAACCTTGTCAGCAATGGTGAGCAGCTCGTCGCGTAAGCTGGCGCGATTGCGCTCTGAGAGTCGTTCAAGGCGATGTTTTTCAAAGAAACGACGCAGTATGTCGTGAAGCAGTTTGCCGGCATCGATTGCCTGGAGATCAAGCGCAGCTTCACCACGCGGTTCAAACTTCAACACTCGCTGTGCAAAGAAGCGATAAGCGCAATTACCGAAAGTGCTAAGGCCACTCGCGCTGTAGGCAGCCTCTGGACCGAAATGTTGTTTGAGGAGTTGCAGGAGTTTCGAATCGGTAATGACGCCGTCATAAGCACCAAAGTCTCCTTCGGCGCGTTCGCGTTCAATCTCAATCCGTCGCAACGCCGAATCACTGACAAAGCCATCGTTGCGTGCCAGGGACAGAAGTCGTTTGATTCGTGGTTGTGAAAGCAACCTATCAGGATCGCCGCCTTGTAGATGCCGTTCCTGTTGTCGAACAAGAGCAATCTTTAACTCGTTTGGCGACGAGACATCGTTTATTTCTTTGCCGTCATAATCGCGACGTACAACTTCGGACTTAAGTTTCAAAGGCGCAATTGCGCGACGCAGTTCGTCAACGTAGTACGACGCGACCGTCTCGGAATCATCCTCCAGGACCAATGGACGCGACAGGTAGAGACGCTCGGTTGCACGACAGGCTGATTGATAAAAATAGTGCTCTTCCTTCAAAAGAGTGGCCGGCGAAATGTCTTCCAAAGCGAGTCCGTACTCTTTCAACCGCTCGCGTTCTTCGTGTGGATAGATCCAGTCGCGCGACACACGTAAAGGAAATCCACCTTCGATTAAACCCGCAATAAAGACTGCTCGAAAGCGCAGGCCGCGAACGTCCGTCGCTTCAAAGACACGCAGGCCGCCGCGGTCCGGGGTCGACAGAACTTGTGATTGGGATGCGAGTGAGCGACGAATTTCTGAGATTAGTGTTGAGAGTTGAGTTGAATGACTATGAACGTTACCGACCAACTGAAGTTTATCGGACATGGAACTGCACATTTCAATGCTTTTCACCGACGCAGCGAAAGCCCTGCGAAGCGATTCGAGCGTGTTGTAGTTCAGCATGACTTGAGGCAGTTCCTGGTCATCGTTCGTTCTTCGAATTGGCCTGGCGATCTGTTCGCGGAACCCCAACTGATCCAACAGTCGCATTACCCCGTGTCTCAATTCCGACGGTGGTCCTTCGCGAGGCACGAGCACGATCAATTCTGCGAAGCGCTGAATTACGAGAGACGTCCAGGCCAGTGCCGCAGGATGAATGTCGCGCGACGGACGCCGTTTTTTCTCGATTCCCGCCTCATCAACTGTTGCGGTCTCAGCATTTTCAATCTGGTCGGCGATATCCGCGTCTCGGTCAGGTGCGCCGGCATCGATGTTTAGTAGTTCCTTGGTTGCGGTCGCTTGTGGCAACTCTCGAATCAGAATGTTGGCGCGTTCGACCCAGGCTTCTACCGACAACTTGCTGCCTACATAAGCGAATGCATTTTCGAGTGAGTCGGCATCCCAGTAACCGATTCTATGACGTCGCTTATAGCGCGCAGCGGTTTGCTCATCGGGAATGCTGCCATTGTCGGTTACCAGCGAAAGATATTTCTGGTCAAAAGTGGCAGCTAGACCGGCAAGTTCCTCGTCACTCAAGCGGAAGTATTCCGACTTAATCAAGTCAGCCAATTCCGAAATACGAAACGCAGGGTTTTCTTTCGATTGAGGTCTTTCAAGAACTTCGAACAACTTGATAGCAGCGCGAGTCGCGGGTACGTCGACTGCCTCGACGCGAAACTCCAGGTTGCAGGGCAACTGTTCTTCGCGCATGACACGTGCAATTGTTTGCGCATAGCTGGCGCGCTGTCGTACCACCAAAGCGATATCGGCCAGGTCAAACTTCTCGAGCAAGACGAGTCGCTTTATCTCGCGTGCAATCGTTCGTATCTCAGTATCGCGATCGCCACATTCGAAATAGCGAATCACAGATTGTTGAAGCGTTGGATCAGTATCCGTTGTGTCTTCGGTATTGGTTTCAGGTGGTTCCTCGATCTCCGGATTGAAAAGCCGTTCTCTTAAAGCAGCGAGGCTGGCATTGGTTTCCTGTTGCTCGGTAGCCTGTAAAGTGTCGAACGTCGCGATGGCTTTGAGTTGGTCGATTGTTTCCCGGAATGGTTTGAAGATTTCCGGGTTGCGGTTGTCATGGTTGAGATTGACCAGGGTTTCCGGAATTCTTGGAATCAATTCCCGCAGAATTGCACCTTGAATAGGGGTGAAGTCAAAGAAGCCGTCCAGAATCAGGAGTTCGATATTGCGAAGCCATGGGAGTTCGACCCGTCGACCGTCAATTTCACCTTGCAGCGCACTGAGTGCACGTAACTGATCATTGTCGTCTTCAGTAAGCTGGTTGTGCTGGAGTAATTCGTAGTACGTGGAATAGATGAGTGCTATTTCATGATCGAACTCAAGCTGAGTGTTTGGGGTCGATTGTGGTGCGAGGTCTGCGGCGCGCGCTGCAATGATACGTGAAACTTCCGTGGGAGTTTTGGCAGCGCGTTGTATTTCACCGATCAGAGCTGCGATCGTGTTTACACATCCTTCGCGATGCGCTAGTGGCTCGATCGCTTTGAGTTTTCCATCCGCAAGCAACCGCGACAAAATCTGGGAAACGAGACTGCGTTTTAGTGGCAGCTCTTCACGGTCGATTGGAATACGAGGTGGCAGGCGTTGAGCATCATCATCCTGCGTCGTGTTAAGGATCTTTCTGACAAAACCACGAAAAAGATAGACGGGAAGTTCGGCCCAAACACCGCGATTCCTGTCACCGTCCAATATTCCCTGTGTGACGAGTTCAAGCAGTGGCTGTGACGCGGCAAGGTAGAGAAATGAGGAGGCCTTGTTTTCTGCGACGAGTTCTGAACAACGCTCGATCAGTTCAGCACGATTGTTCCCGAGGAGAGGACCGAGGAGGATTTTTGAATGTCGATTGTTGATTGCCGATTTGTCGTTCACTATCTTGAAAATTATTTGTTATTTATCAAACATTAGAATCCAAACAAGGAACTCAATTAAGGAACCCTGAGCGGTAGCGACGGTGTCAAGAATCAATTATCACAAGGCGAAGACACCCCATGCTTTAGCTTGGGGAGTTTCAATTTCCACCTACAAGCATGAGCCAATTTGATTTCGCAGTTTTCGATTGCCGGGCGCGCGGAACAGAGTTTGGAATAGCCAATGCACTTGATTTCCGCGCGCCCCGCAATCGAAAACTGCGTGGAGACATGGGAAAGCAACATCGGTAGGTGGAAATTGAAACTCCCCAGCTAAAGCATGGGGTGTCTTCGCCTTGTGATAATTGATTTTTGACACAGTCGCTACCGCTCAGGGTTCCCTAATTGCGTTCTTGATGATTGACACAGTTTCCCTAAACTCCAGTGTTTCGAAAATCGGCAATCGGCAATCGGCAATCAAAAATCTCCCTACGCCCCTTGGCCCTTCAATAACGGCAACTCCTCCGCCATCTCTTCTTCTGCGTCGCTTTCAGCAGCAACGATTTCGGGAAACAGTCCGCCTTCATCAAGCGCGAGGATTCGAGTTGCTTTGTCAATTGGCTCGTTCGCTTCGATATCATCGCCAGCGATTGCACCGATCTCCTTAAATTTTCGTGCGGTCCGCAACACTCGTCCTTCAAGTGAACCGACTCCACGGTTGTACGCTTCCAACGCGCGATCCAACCCCTTGCCAATATCAGCAAAGTGATTCGTGAAGGTCCGCAGTCGATCGTAAAGCTCCTTGCCCAGTTTGCTGACCTCCTGAGCGTTTTCCGCCATTTGCTCCTGCCGCCAACCGTATGAAACTGCACGTAGCAATGCGATCAATGTTGTTGGAGTAGCGATGATGACACGTTGACTGATCCCGTCTTCGATGAGCTTTGGATCATTCTCCAAAGCTGCGCTGTAAAAGGACTCACCGGGAAGAAACAACAAGACAAACTCCGGAGTCGGTTGAACCGTTTCCCAGTATGATTTTCTACTCAACGTGGTGATATGAGCCCGAACAAGCCGGGCATGATCTTTCAAACGTGCCGCACGCACTTCGTCGTCGCTGGTCGCAATAGATTCGTAGAACGCCTCAAACGGAACCTTTGAATCGACGACGATGGTCCGGTTGCCGGGTAACTTGACAACCAAATCGGGACGAATGCGACTCTCTTCGGTTGGTACGGTTTCCTGTTCGACGAAATCGCAATATTCCAACATCCCGGCGAGTTCGACGACACGACGCAACTGGATCTCACCCCAGCGACCACGAACATGCGGGACCCGCAACGCCTTAACAAGATTTCCAGTTTCGGCCTGGAGTTGTGTTTGACTGGTCGCGAGCGCTTTTACTTGTTCGCGAAGTTCGGAGTAAGCACCTGCTCGTGTCTTTTCCAGTTCACCGATCTTATTGTCAACCTTGTCGATCGAGTCCTTCAGTGGTTTTACAAGTTCATCGATCGCTTGACGTCGTTTGTCCAGGTCGCCTTTGGCGGTCTCCTGGAACGTCTGCAGATTCTGTTTTGCAAGCTCGAGGAAAGATTGGTTGTTGCTTCGCAGCGCGTCGGCTGACAAGGCCTTGAATGCGTCTGCAAGTTTCTCCTCGGCATTACTCAACAATTCGAGTTTTTCGTGGTTGGCGCGACGCTCTTCTTCAAGTCGTGTTTGGAGCGACGCTAGTTCAGCAAGTGCTTGGGCATTTTCCGCGCGCAGTCCATTGACCTGCGCGGATTGTTGTTCAGTGGTACTGCGATATTGTTTGAGTTGGGAGTCTTTGCCTGCGAGTCTTTCGGTCAGCGTGGCGAGTTCACTTTGACTTTGAGTGCGACCGCGATTGAATTCGTATTTGAGTCGAGTGCGGGTTAATGACCAGCAAACAATTGCGCCGAGGATAACTCCGACGAGCACGTATAATGAGGCCAAAAATATTTCCATGAAATCCACTCTCGATGAATTTGATCGAGCCGCGCGCAGTGTATCAGGTTGTGTTTCGTAAGCGAAACGCCCTACCGAGTACGGGCCGTTATATTTTTTGACCTTCAGATCAATTACCACATGGCGAAGACACCCCATGCTTTACCTTGGGGAGTTTCAATTTCCACCTACCGAGTTGCTTTCCCAGGTCTCCACGCAGTTTTCGATTGCCGGGTGCGCGGAACAGAGTTTGAATGGCCAATGCACTTGATTTCGGCGCACCCGGCAATCGAAAACTGCGAAATCCAAATTGGCTCACTTGTAGGTAGAAATTGAAACTCCCCAAGCTAAAGCATGGGGTGTCTTCGCCATGTGGTAACTGATTTTTTGACACAGTTTCTTGAGGTTGTGGAGAATGAGAGGAGTGTGGCAACATCCAGGGAGCAGCACCCAATTTCACATTTTTTGAAACTCACCTCAGCCCCTTTTTTACTGGGAGTTTCTCTAAACTGTAGTGTTACCTTACTAGCAAAACTTTTTCTTTCGAGATTTCGTAATTCTCACCATGCATTGTCCAACTTGTGGTCTTCCAGCTACGTCAGATCAACTTTTTTGCCGTCAGTGCGGCATGAATCTGTTGATGGTGGGACAACTCGTAGCTCAACACGCAGGAGATCCCCAGACCAAGATCTCTCACCGGAAATCTGAACAAGAAGTAGTGGGCTGCATGTTCAAGTGGATTACCTGGGGCATGATTGTGCTCGGTATTGGGATCGTAATATTAGTGCTTGGGAAATTTCTCATCGCCGCGAACAGAATCGATCCTTTCGTCGCAGTCTGGTTTCGCATGATCTCCACTTTCATCATGCTCGGTGGCACCGGAATGGCTGCGTTTGGAGTGCTGAATGCGATGCGACGAGGTGCTTCACTGTCGACCGGACGCAGACCCAGCGAACTCGCTGAACCCGTGAATACGAAAGAACTTCCAACCAATCCGATCCCAGCACCATTGCCAAGCGTTACTGAACGTACAACTCAACTAATTCCAGTCGATGTTGTGACCAAGTCAGAAGTCAAAGCAAATTAGCATTATTCACTCAGTAGCCTTTAGTACAAACATCGAAAGAACAACGGCCTTTGAAGGTCTCACCGCCCGAAGCAGGCGACCATGCGTTCGTAAACTTTCCGTGTCACGCGGACGTCGTTGAGGTTGTATTCGCGAATCTTCTCGAGCTTGCCAGCCTGGTAGAGATCAAAAACCTTGCTACCTTCGACTTCATCCGTCTTACTCGATTCGATTCCGAGGGCCCAGGCGATGTCGTCGAGGCTGACTCGGCCCCGCCTGTCTCCCAACCACCAATGACGCATCGTGTCGAACACACCGCGAACGTTTGATTCAGCCAGGTTTACAAAAGGCCGGACTGCCAGGTCATTGACCAGGCAGCGCTGAAAGATAAATGGCAGGTCAAACGCAATGATGTTGTGTCCGACCAATTCATCCGCATCGGGATCGAAGTCGCTCATTACCTTTAGAAAGTCGCTCAAAGCACGTTTCTCGTTGATCTCGTTTCCATCTTCGTCAATTCCGAAGACAAGTTCCTTTTGAGATTGCTGGAGTCCGCTAAAGTCCGATCCGGCAACTGGTCCGACATGGATCGCGATCGAAAGAATGCGTCCGGAAACCGCACTCAACGAACCAAGCTGATAACAACGTTCCTCTTCGGCGGCAATGTCTTCCAGGTAACGCTGCTGTTGTTCAAGACGCATGCTGCCGAGACGCAGAGACCGTTCGAGTTGTGGTCCAACACGTTCACGAAAGTCAGGTAAGGTTAACGTCTCTATGTCCAGGGTGAAGGCGCGGGGCAACGATGGATCGGCGCCTTGATGTTCGCGATATTGCTCGATTGTAATCGGACGGTATTCAGCGACAATGAACTGCGCCCGGTCTTGAAACGTGTCGACCCGCCCGGTAATTCCCCACAGGCCCGGCTTTAGCTCCTTTTCATTGTCGAGGACGTCACTCCAGAACTTCAGTGCGATAGTTCCACTATTGTTTCTAGCAGTTGCGTCCCAAAATGTTTTGCCTTGTTGCGTGCGACGTTGACGAACCTGGGTGATGAGAACCACTAACCAGGTGTCTTCATCGTGAGGGAGCTCTGGGATTGGGATATTGCCACGCATTGTTATTGGGCTAAATCGACGGAGAAGGAGTCATTTATCAATTGCCATTTGTCATTTTCATTTCGATCAGTACCGTCGTCGCGTCGCCATATCCGAAGGGGCCGCGAATGAAAAATGCTAAATGATCAATGATAAATATCCTCAAAATCTTTTCGCGCCACTAACTTCTACCTTCTTTGATTCCGCACGACGCACTTCATCACGTATCTTTCCAGTGAACATGTACGCAATCATTTTGTAATCGCCCATGAAGGACCAGAGCGGATATTGAAACGTCGCCGGTTTGTTCTTCTCGATTACAAAATGTCCTAGCCATGCGCAGGCGTACCCGGGAATCAGCCCGAGTGGAAAAAGCCACCAGCGGCCGGACGCGATAGCAAATATCATGAACGTTGTTCCGAGCGTTGTTCCGATTAGGTGAAGCACGCGAGTGCCGCGTTTGCTGTGTTCAGCCACGTAGAACGGCCAGAACTCAGAGAACGATTTATAGCGAGTTTCTGACGACATCGAAGTCCTCGCGTTAGTGAAACAACTCCATGAACTGGTCTGTTCTCGCCGTGTCGATTTGAACTAGCTCCAGGTTCTCTTCGACGTGTTCCACGCGACTCATTCCAACCAGCGCAGTAGTGACGCCCGGAGTGGACCTTACAAACTGAATTGCTATCTGTGCGTCAGTTCTCAATGAACCCAGCGGTTGGCGCACCTCGTCTGGAAGGCCTTGAGCAACTCTTCCCTGAAGGATTGAGGCGCTACTCATTACCGTTATGTCCAGACGAGCAGCAGCTTCCAAAACCGAAAGTTTCTCCCCGTCAAGCAGATGATTAGGAAGAGAAAGCGCTTCAGGCATTCCTAAGTTGAAAGGCAATTGGATAAAACGAAATCCGTGATCTGGTCCCGCTGCTTCGCTGGCCAGTTCAACCATCCGAGGTAGCGAATGATAGTGGCTTGAACCCATTTCTGCACGAAAACCGTTCCACGTCGCCACGCCATAAAACCGGAGTTTTCCATCAGCGCGATTTTGCTCGAGTCGTTCGAAAGCAGCACGCAAGCGGTATTCAAACTCGTGTTCGGGAACATGGCTCAACTGTGATTCAGGATTGTGAATGTAATAGACATCGACTGAATCAGTCTGCATGTTTCGTAACGACTGGTCGAGTTGACTCTGCAGATATCGCGGTGTCATGCAATGGCTGCCACCAACAAAATCGTCGAAGTTCGCGATCCCCGTGCGGACGAAAGTCTCCTCAATGTATTCGCGGATATTCCGTGGAGGTGCTCCGTCAAACGGTAGGTAGCCGCCCTTCGTGCAAAGGACAAACTCGGAGCGCGTGAAACCAAAGTCCGACTCGAGCTTCTTCAGTGCTTGACCGATGCTCCGTTCGCTCCGTTGAAAACGATAGTTGGCGGCAGAATCGATGACGTTAACTCCAAGTTGAATCGCGCGTACGACCGAGTCCGTGTATGACGCGTCAGTTTTATCGTCAGCATTCCCGAGATAAGTGCCAACTCCGATGGAAGAAAGCGTGAGACCTTGTTGCTCGCGGAAATAGCCGACAGCGGCGTTTGGAAACCTCTCGCGATAATTGTTGGTTGACATGTATGGTGTGACGGATGTTAGCACGGATCTTTGAACTCGCTCTTGTCGAATAGGACCTATCAGACTTATTCGACCTTAGGAACCAAACGAAAGCCAAGAGTTTGTTGGACATCGTGACTGTGTTAGTTTCTCGGTAAAAAGATTAGGACAAACTCCATGTCTAATTTCCTTAACTGGCGCGAGTTTGAAGGCGCACAGGCCGAGAAGTTTTACAAGACCACTCTTTGGCAAGGTGAACATGTAATGGTCGGTCTCAATTGTCTTGAGCCCGGTCAAACTCAATCCATTCACGCGCATGCCGGCGCTGACAAGTTCTATTTTGTTTTATCGGGCGAAGGCAGTTTTACGGTTGGTAACGAACAGAAAACTATCGGAGAGGGAATGTTAATTACCGCTCCAGCCGGAGTTCCACACGGCGTCAGCAATACAGGTAACGCACGACTCGCGCTTTTGATCGCGATCGCGCCAGGCATCAAATGAGCGACAATCTTCGACGCGCATCATCTCTCGATATTTCTGAACAGGATTTCGCGGAGCTTTCCACTGCTGCGACTGACCTGGTGCGTGATTACTTTAGTCACATCGCTGAGCGACAGGTGTTCCCGGAAAACTACGCGGGTAAGACAAGTCAAATGCTCGATACCGTTTTGCCCACTGACGGTGTTCCTTTAAATCAGCTCATCGAAGAATGTCGCAGCGTGTTGGATCTGAATCGCCACAATGGTCATCCACGTTTCTTTGGTTATGTTGCGTCGGGCGCAACACCGATAGGCGCCTACAGCGATCTGATAGCCTCGGCGTTGAATGTGAATGTGACCTGTTGGCGATCTGGGCCGGGAGCAACGGAAGTAGAAAGGATGGTAATCCGTTGGCTGGGCGAGTTGATCGGCTATGACCTTGACGCCAAGGGCTTACTTACCAGTGGCGGTTCGATGGCAAACCTCATTGCAATGCTCATCGCCAGTCGTCGCAAGACAGGAACACAAACAGCAAGAAGTGGCCTTTGGAATTCAGCGCCTATTTGCGTTTACGCATCGACCGAAGTGCACATGTCAATTCCGAAGGCGGCCGATATCCTTGGTTTCGGTCGCGATTACGTTCGTTTAGTTCCTTGCGATGAAAGACTGCGAATGGACGTCGCACAACTGCGAGAACGTATTAAGCAGGATCTGGCTGATGGGCTGCGACCGTTTTGTGTCGTCGCCAGTGCGGGCACTGTCGGGTCTGGGACGGTTGATCCTTTGGCAGATATCGCAACGGTTGCGAAGGAGTTTGACCTGTGGTTTCACATCGATGGTGCTTACGGAGGACCAGCCACGCTCGACCCGCAAACAAAGAACCGTTTCGCCGGGTTGGAGCTTGCAGACTCAGTGACGCTGGATCCGCACAAGTGGCTCTACATCCCAATCGATGTGGGTTCATTGTTGTTGCACGACGAGCATGCGGCGATGGAAGCCTTTAACGTTACAGATGCTGACTACATAAAGACTCACGGTTTAAGCGATGAGGCAGCGTTTGCCTTCTGGGATTATGGAGTTGAGTTGTCGCGTCGTTTTCGCGCGTTAAAGGTTTGGTTGACTTTGCGTTACTACGGAAGCACACGATTGGCGGCAGCAGTTGCAGACGACATCGCACTCGCCAAATATCTTGGAGAGCTAGTCTCTGAAGCTCCTGATTTCGAGCTGCTTGCGCCTGTTGGGTTGAGTATTTGCTGTTTTCGTTATGTGCCTGAGAGTCTGAAGGGTAAACGAGGTTCTGAAGATGTTGAGGCGCGTTTGAATCTGCTGAATGAGAAGGTCATGAGCCGAGTGCAAAAGAGTGGCCGCGCTTACATCTCGAACGCGACGATCAATGGAACGTTTGCGTTGCGTGTTTGCATTACAAACTTCCGAACCACAAAGAAAGACATTGATGAGACTCTGAGCGTTATTCGAGAAGAGGCTTTGCTATTGGAGACTTGAGATTTGGGGTTTGAGGTTTGAGGTCTAAGAAATTATGCATAGGTCGAATAGGTCTAATAGGTCCTATTCGACAATTGCAACTCACTCTATTCCAGTGACAGATCAAAAATACAAAAAAGAGCTGCGAATAGCGCTGGAACTAGCGCGTGAAGCAGGCGCCGCGATACTCGAGCACTACGAAGGCCCGCTCCACATCGAATCAAAGAATTCATACGACGATCTCGAACCTGTAACTCAGGCAGACAAAATTGCGAACGATTTGATCGTCACCCGGCTTACTACAGAATTTCCTGAAGACGGAATTCTTGCCGAAGAATCAATTGACACAAGTCGACGTCTCAATAAGTCGAGGGTTTGGATGGTCGACCCGCTGGATGGTACCAACGGGTTCATCGACGGCAATGGAGACTTTGCCGTACAGATCGGACTTGCTGAAGACGGTCACTGCGTAGTCGGCGTTGTTTACCAGCCGCTAACTGGCGTTCTTTATCGCGCCGTCATTAAAGAGGGTACCTGGATTGAACGTCCAGATCGTGAGCCGGAACGCGCATTGGTGTCACCGCAAGAGAACATTCACGAAATGCGTTTGGCTGCAAGTCGGTCTCATCGCAGTCCACGAATGAATCGGGTCGTTAGCGAACTGGGTTTTAGAGACGAAGTACAGCGAGGTTCAGTGGGTATAAAGATTGGATTGATCGTCGAAAAACAGTGCGATGTCTACATCCACCTCTCACCGCGCACTAAGCAATGGGACACCTGTGCCCCACAAATAATTCTGACGGAGGCTGGTGGAGAATTAACTGACCTGTTTGGCGAGCCACTTAGCTACAATGTCCCCGAAGTCCAGAATCGAAACGGCCTGGTTGCCAGTAACGGCGCAGCTCACGAAACGATTATCGAAAAACTTTCACCGTTACTGGAAGAGTTTGGAAGGAAACGGGTTGGGGGCTAAGGATTTCGGGAATAGCGCTACCTTCATTATTCTCGATCCGTAACACCCGACAGCCACTTATGTCTCCTCGACGCAGATACCTTCTCACCTATTTCCTAATTTGCCTTGCCCCGTTGCTGCTGCTTGCCTTGCTGAATTACTGGAACGGGTTGCGTAGCGTCGATCGCACGGTCAGCGAAACACTACGCGACAACCTCAATGGCCTCATTGATCAAATAAACCATCGTGTCCAACAGAATGAAGTCGAACTTACACGTGTTTCGCTTTCGACTCCTGTTCAGCAACTTGTAATAAACCAGTCACCAGCAAATGGTGAAGTTCCAGCGGTTTCACAAGATACTGCCCGGGAAAACCTTCGGCTGCTGAGCGATTCGCTGCTCAGCACGCAGTCAAGGTTCTCAAGACTCACTTTGGTTGACGTCAACAACCGTGAGTTGTTTCGAGCAGAAAAACCATCAACTGCTCGCAGCGGCACGGAGTCATTGCCTGGTCCAAGCAAAGAGCGTTTGATTCAGCTTTCAGGTTCGACGCTGAGGTTTGCAATCCCTGTCTTGCGAGGTCAGAGTCAAACGTTATCCGGTGCGTTAATCGCAGACGCAGATGCGCCCGAATTGTTTGCAGATCTTGCGGGTGCGTTTGAAAAGGTGAGCGAAGGAACTCAGCGCTCGAACGTTGTGATTCTAGATAGTAACGGCCGCATTCTCTATCACACCAATCATGTACTCCAGGGCCAACTGGCTCAGGAGGCACTTCCGGAGTTTCGGCAGATCCTCGACGAAGCCAAAGCCAATCAAAGCGGTACAGAGACTGTGCGGAGTCCTGGTGGTCAAGAGTTTGTTACTGCGTTTGGCCTGGTGCCGAGCCTGAATCTCTCGGTTGCTGTTGCGCGTGAACGCTCGACGTTGGCTGCGAACGGTCACGTTTGGGGACTGGTTGGTTTGGGGCTGGCTGCAGTCATCGCACTTGTCGGAGCTTTTAGTTGGGAACGTTACTTAGTCTGGAAAGGTCGATCTATCGAGCGAGTGACAGAAGATCTCGACGCTATTGCAAAAGGCGAGCTTGATCGACGCATCGAGTTGAGATCAACGGATGATGCTCGTGCAATTGCCGACAACATCAATGTAGTGACTGAACGGTTGCGATTGCAGTTGGCCCGCGAAGCCGAATCGAAACAGTTTGAATCGTTCATCCGACTTTCAGCGATGTTGACGCACGATTTGAAGAATGCAATTGAGGCGTTGTCACTCACCGTCGGAAACATGGAACAGCATTTTGACAATGAACAGTTTCGTGCTGATGCCATGAAGTCAGTTGCGGGTGCAACGGATAAGTTGAAAGCAATCGTTGCTCGTCTGACGCGTCCTTTGACCAGCTTAAGCGGTGAACACAAGCGTCCGGGACCGGTTGACCTTATCCCGGTGCTTGAACGTGCAACTAAACAGACAGCAGTTCCGCTGGCGCATAGACACAAGATCGTTCTCAAGCTGCCGACCTCACTGGTTGCCCTGGTTGACTCCCAACGTATTTCGGCTGTCGTTGAGAACTTAGTGCTTAATGCAGTCGAAGCGATGTCTGAAAAGAACGGAACACTCACCATCGAAGGAGAGAATCTTCACAACGGTACGGTGATGTTCTGCGTCTCGGATACTGGCGTCGGAATCAGTGATTCGTTCATCAAACAGCGGTTGTTTCACCCTTTCGCAACCACCAAAGCACGCGGAGTCGGCCTCGGACTTTACACCTGTCGTGAGATAGTTCGAGCGAATGGAGGAACAATCGAATGCACTTCCCAACAAGGTGCTGGTACGACGTTTCGCGTCGTGCTACCATCGCCCGAACCTGACGGGAAGAGTCAATCTTGAGTGCGGCAAGCTCCTCCGTCGATCCCTCAAGCGATTACCCTGCCCAGTCCTTCAGCAGATGACAAAATGCGGCCTGACAATTCGATGAGCGGTGCGATCCAGACCAAAGGGACAGTGCTTGTTGTAGACGACGACGAAGCAGTCCGTAGCGGACTCTACTGGGCGTTGACGTCTCACTATCACGTGCTTCAAGCCGGCACTCGCGAAGAAGCACGAGCTCAACTCGCAGATCATCAGATCGATGTCGTAGTAAGCGATATGCATTTACCTCCGAACGTAGATGACATCACCGAAGGTCTCGCCCTGATTGATAGCGTTCGGTCATTAGATCCTCATCCGCAGGTGGTGGTGATCACAGGTGGTGATTCAAAACGCGCGGCACTTGAAGCGGTTAAGCGAGGCGCGTATGGCTTCTTTGAAAAGCCGCTCGATCCCGCGGAGATTTTGCATATCGTCAACCAGGCTGCGCGCATGCGCCAGCTGGAAATTGACAATCAACGACTGCGTGATGAGTTGTCACGTCCACCCGGCTTCGTGCACTTGATCGGCTCGAGCCCGGCGTTAGAAAGAGTGCTCAAGCAGGCTCGTTCTGTTGCAGCAACGACCGCAACTGTCTTATTGGCAGGTGAGAACGGCACAGGCAAAGAGATGTTGGCGCGAGCAATTCACGAGGAGAGTCCACGCTCGACTGGACCATTTGTCGGGGTGAGTTGTGCAGCGTTACCGGAAACGCTGATTGAATCCGAACTGTTCGGACACGAGAAGGGCTCATTCACCTCAGCTACCCAGGCGCGCAAAGGACGCTTTGAATTAGCTGATGGCGGAACGTTGTTTCTTGATGAGATTGGCGACTTAAGCACAACTGTCCAGGTAAAACTGTTGCGAGTCTTGCAGGAGCGTAACTTCGAACGCGTTGGTGGTACGAAGACATTAACGGTTGATATCAGACTGATTGCTGCAAGCAATAAAGATCTCGAGAAAGAGGTTGAGGAAGGTCGTTTTCGGCGTGACTTGTTTTATCGCTTGAATGTCGTGCCGTTGTCGTTGCCGCCACTCCGCGAACGTCAGGATGACATTCCGGTGCTCGCTGCTCACTTCGCAAACAAGTCGGCCCAAAAGTACAACCAACCAACTCCGGAACTTGATCCTGCGCTGATCGAAGTGTTGTTGGACTACGAATGGCCGGGCAATGTTCGAGAGCTGGAGAACCTGATTGAACGGCTAGTGGTGTTAGGTAATGGACAGAAGCTGAGTTTGGAGTTTGTTCCTGAAAAGATGCTTCGAACGTTGCCTGGGACAAGTGCCGGCGATGAATCGACGTTGGAGGGTGCGGTTGCGTCATTGAAACGCCAACTGGTTGTAAACGCGTTACAGTCTGAAGGTGGAAACAAGGTCGCGGCCGCGAAAAGACTGGGAATCAGCCGATCGTATTTGCATCGGTTGATTAATGAGTTTGAGATTTAAGGTCGAAAGTCTAATAGTCGAAAGGCGGCGGTACTTTGGACATCGAGTTTTGACCGGCCATATTTATCATTGATCATTTAGCATTTATCACTTGTTATTTCCGACCCTTCGGGACGGCGGGAGATGTGGCGGTAGTAAGGTCCGAAATGACAATTGATAAATGCTAAATGATCAATGATAAATGGCTTTTTGTTTCCGGCCCAACTTGAACCTTTCCCTGCCATAACGCATCATGCAAACGCAGAATTTCACTAATGGCAAACTTGCAACAACGATTGCCGGAGAACGTTCCGGGAGACTTTTTTGTCGACGCCACTTGTATCGATTGCGATACGTGTAGCCAGCTTGCGCCTCACATCTTCCGCGATCATGGCGACCAATGCAGCGTTTATCATCAACCTTCGGACCAGGATGAAGACAGGGCGGCATTGATGGCGCTTGTCTCCTGTCCAACCGGATCAATCGGCTTCACCCAACATCACGACGCGCGGCAGGTATTCGATGCCTTCCCGATGCTGATCGATGAGAACATCTACTTTTGCGGGTTTACGTCAGAGTCCAGCTTTGGAGGCTGGAGTTATCTGATCAGGCGCCCAGCGGATGAAGGCGGAAATATTTTGATCGACTCACCGCGGTTTGCGACACAACTAGTCAAACAAATCGATCGATTAGGTGGAGTTGCGCAAATGCTCCTCACTCACAAGGATGACATCGCCGATCATCAACGTTTCAACGAAAAGTATGGTGCCCGGAGAACAATGCACGCTGACGACGGTGCGCAACGATTGAATATTGAAAATGTACTCGTCGGTGAAGAGCCACTACAGATTGATAACGACCTGCTCGCCATTCCGACGCCAGGCCACACGCGTGGTCATGTCGTATTTCTCTATCGTCACAAATTTTTGTTTACGGGCGATCACCTGGCGTGGTCACCCGAACGAAAGACATTAACTGCCTTTCGCAGCGTCGCATGGTACTCCTGGCCCAGGCAGATTCGGTCGATGGAGACGCTACTTGATTACGAGTTCGAGTGGGTTTTACCAGGGCACGGTCACATGCATCATGATTCAGCGTCGAATATGCGTGCATATCTCGAGCGATGCATTTCGTGGATGAAGAACATTGCCGATTTCTGATTGCCGATTGCCGATTTGTTCGAATGTCTGAGGTAGGCATCGACAATCGACATATCAGCAATCAGCAATCGACCTCGGAAATCAGTTGTCAGCAATCGACATTCGGCAATCGGAAATCGGCAATTCTCTGGAGGACTTGAATGGATCGAAATGTGAAAATCGCGCTTGGCTGTGGAGGCGCCGGGTGTCTCGGCTTAATCGTCCTGCTCGTTGCAGGTGTCGCTGTTTACTACTTTATGGGCGCCTCAAGATCCAATACTAATCGGAACTACAATATCAACTCGAGTCGAAATAGCCGCTCCGAGTCGCCCAACAGCAACAACGCAAACTCCGAGACTAACAGCAACGGCAATGAATCGTCGTCCAGCAACGACAATGAATCATCGTCCTCCTCTTCGTTATCCGACGACCAACGTCACCGGCTGTTTCACGCCGCGAGTGTTTCGGGTGATGCAGATCTGATACAGCGCGTCGGCAAGAAGATAGGAATAGTTAAGAGTGACAACACTCCGGCGGATAACAATGTGGAATTTGCCACCGAGCACGTTGCCTGGGTCTTTCGAAATACAGACTTTGTGCAGTCGATTAATACTCCGGCTAAAGCACGTGCATACGTCAACGAACACATCAACGATTAAGAAGCAGTAACAGCCCGAAATGGATCCCTCTCGAATTCGCAATTTTTCAATCATCGCCCACATCGATCATGGGAAGTCGACCCTTGCCGATCGTTTGCTTGAACTCACCGGCGCAGTCTCTGAACGCGAGATGGAGAGTCAAGTGCTTGACAACATGGATCTCGAGCGAGAACGTGGGATTACCATCAAGGCGCACGCTGTCAGACTCGACTACCGCGCTAAAGATGGTCAAAAGTATGTGCTGAACTTAATCGACACCCCTGGTCACGTGGATTTCACTTACGAAGTGTCTCGGTCGCTTTCGGCTTGCGAAGGTGCGCTTTTGATCGTCGATGCGTCTCAAGGCGTTGAAGCCCAGACATTGGCCAACACTTATCTCGCGATTGAAAACAATCTGGAGCTCATTCCCGTCATCAACAAGATCGATTTGCCAGGCGCCGAACCTGAGAAGGCGATCGAACAGATCGAACACTTCATCGGGCTCGAAACTCACAATGCAATACTGACGAGCGCGAAAACTGGAGAAGGAGTCGACGAAGTTCTCGAAGCAATCGTTCGCGATGTGCCACATCCTAAGGGCAACCCCGAAGGTCCACTGAAAGCTTTGATCTTCGATTCATGGTACGACTCATATCGCGGTGTGATCGTTCTTTTTCGCGTGATTGACGGCACTATCCGTCCGGGGATGAAGATCCGTTTCTTTAATACCGGTCGCGATTACCAGGTGGAAACGCTCGGTGTAAACCGTCCTCGACCCACGCCCATCGATACCTTGGGCGTCGGCGAAGTCGGATTCTTAACAGCATCGATCAAGGCAGTTGCCGATGTGCAGATCGGCGACACCATCACGGAGGCTGCGCGACCTACAAAAGAACCGTTCCCAGGTTTCCAGGAAATCAAGCCAATGGTCTTTGCCGGGTTATATCCGGTAGATACGAATCAGTATGAAGAATTGCGTGATGCACTCGATAAGTTACGACTGAACGATGCGTCGTTTTTTTACGAGCCGGAATCGTCGGCTGCCCTTGGGTTTGGTTTTCGTTGTGGGTTCCTCGGGTTATTGCACATGGAAATTGTGCAGGAACGATTGGAGCGTGAGTTCAATCTCGACCTGATCACGACAGCGCCTGGCGTTCGTTACATCGTGACAACCACTGACGGCGACGTTGCGGAGATTGATTCTCCGGCAAAGATGCCGGATCCGGGACGCATTGGGAAAATTGAAGAGCCCGTAATTCGCGCGGTCATACTCACGCCAGATGAACATCTTGGTGGCATTCTTCCATTGCTTGAAGAGAAGCGCGGCGTTCAGAAAGGTTTTGAATACATCACTCAGAATCGCGTGATGTTGACCTACGAGCTGCCGCTAAACGAAATCGTGCTGGATTTTTATGACCGTTTGAAATCGGTTTCGCGTGGCTATGCGTCGTTGGATTACCACATGGCGGGTTACTGGGAAAGTGATCTGGTTAAGCTTGATGTGTTGGTAGCCGGCGAGCCGGTTGATGCGCTGTCGTTGATACTTCATCGAAGTACTGCACAACCAAAGGGTCGAGCGTTGGCAGAGAAGATGAAGCAGCTCATACCGCGGCAACTGTTTGAAGTTCCTATCCAGGCGGCCATTGGAAACAAAGTGATTGCGCGCGAAACGGTCAAAGCACTCGGAAAGAACGTAATTGCGAAGTGCTATGGAGGTGACATCACTCGAAAACGCAAGCTGCTCGAGAAACAGAAAGAAGGCAAGAAGCGAATGAAGAAAGTCGGTCGCGTGGAGATTCCGCAAGAAGCATTCCTTGCCGTGCTCAAGGTGAATGATTGAAGTTACAAGCTCAGATGTCCGATAAACGTCAGCTTGCCGTCCGAATGACAAGCTTTGTACAAAACCCTTCCAATACCAGTTACGGAAAGCTGCATTGTTAAGAGTCCTTCTATTAGGCTGTTGGACCTAACGGATACTGGGAATACCACCAACAGCAGTTGGTGGATACTTAATATCCTTTCTACTCCAAGTCAGTAATAGAAATCCGGCGCGCCGCGAATGAAGTTGAATAGTACTTACCGAGTTTGTTCGCGGCGCGTTCGGAATGAATTCGCACAGATTCATAGAAAGGACTTGAATAATCCACTCACTGCCGCGAGTGGTATTTAGGAGTTTTTGAACCAACGCCATCCCCTGACAAACTTTGTCGGACACTAGGATTGGCTCCCCTAGATGAAAGAGGATCGAGATGAGATTTTTACTATTGTTCCTAACGTTGATTCTGCTTCTTAATTCAGCGACAGCTCAGCATTCCTCACACAAAACGAAGACGAACGATCGATCGGCAGAAGGCCTAACGCCTGGCATGGGTTCGCTTCATCACCCGGTCACAACTAAAAATCGAGCAGCGCAAAAGTTTTTCAACCAAGGCCTCAGTTTTGTCTTCGCGTTCAACCATGAGGAGGCAATTCGATCATTCCGACGAGCAGCAGAACTCGATCCCAAACTGGCCATGGCCCATTGGGGAATTGGACTTGCACTGGGACCAAACATCAATCTCGACGTCGATCCGGAACGTGAAAAAGCAGCGTATGAAGCGGTCCAAAAAGCACTGGCGCTGGCTGGAAGCGCGACGCCAAAAGAACGTGCCTACATCAATGCGCTTGCCACTCGCTACTCGATCACGCCCGGTGCCGATCTCAAAAAGCTTGCTGTCGATTACAAGAACGCGATGGGCCAGTTGGTCAGGCGTTATCCGAGTGATTTAAACGCCGCTACTCTATACGCTGAGTCGGCAATGAATCTTCGTCCATGGCAGTTGTGGTCCCTCGATGGAGCACCCGCTGAGGGGACGGAAGAAATTATCTCTGTGCTTGAATCGGTGTTGCGGCGAAATCCAAATCACGTTGGCGCAATTCACTACTACATTCATGCAGTTGAAGCTTCACCCAATCCGGAGCGGGCACTTACTTATGCGCGCAGGCTTGGAAGCTTGATGCCCGCGGCTGGTCACATTGTTCACATGCCCGCTCACATCTTTCAACGAACCGGTGATTACGAAGGCTCCGCCCGCGTGAACGAGGACGCAGCCAGAGCAGATCGCGCATACATCCTCGCGCGAGGGCCGGAAGGTTTGTATCCGGCGATGTACTACAGCCACAACTTACATTTCCTCGCGATCGCGTATGGCATGCAGGGAAGATACACAGACGCAATAAAAGCTGCGGAAGGGTTGGCAGCAAACGTCTCGCCTCATTTGAAAGAGATGCCGATGCTTGAAGGTTTTATGACAGTGGCTCCGTTGACGCTCGTTAAGTTCAATCGCTGGGATGACATTCAAAACTTTCCAGCACATTGGGATCCTAAGCTTAGAATTCCACGTGGACAAGTTGTCGC
>JADMIO010812827.1_pt1 | contig 66060 bp, 64 predicted proteins | sample 8958161 | NCBI WGS metagenome assembly JADMIO01 (sample SAMN16585339, study PRJNA669376) | soil metagenome | isolation source: Crop rotation soil | place: USA: Cullars Rotation, Alabama | collected 2011 | reverse complement strand
GCCGCGACTTCAAGTCACGTGAATTCCAAGCTTCGGATCCCACTGTGCTGGAAAGCGTTCCCGGCCAAATTGCAGGTGACGCCTTGCTTTGCCGAATACCGTGCGTCGGCGGCGACGGCGCGATCGACCGAATCGCGTTTCCGGAAACGTGCGGTTTTGGCCGGTCCTTGAACGAATTATCGCAATTAGCGCACCGGCTTTTGAGCGAGGACAACTTCTACACCACGACCGTGGAGCAGGCGCAGGCAAGGGCACGGGCCCAGCTCGGGTTCGCCCCGGTGGCACAACAGCTGGCCGAATTCTTTGGTTCGCTCACTCGTTAGGCGTGAGCCCGCTTGCCTCGAAGTAAATTTCTTCAAGCCGGCGGACCTGCGCCTGTTGTTCAAAGTTTGCCCCGACCGCCTCGGCTCCGCGCCACGCAAGTTCGCTCAATTCCGCCGGCCGAGTGGTCCAATGGAGCAGCGCCTGGCTGAGCGCGGCCTGGTCGCGTTCGTTCACGAGCACCCCGCTCTCGCCGTTTTGGATCGCCTCCGGGATGCCGCCGTGTCGGGTTGCGAAAACGGGCAATCCGCTTGCCATTGCCTCCAGCATCGAGTTCGGAACCCCCTCCTGATTTCCATCGGAGCCCAGTTCACTCGGGTGGAGAAAAATATGCGACCGGTAAAACTGCTCACGCAGCTCAGTTTGCGAGAGGAACCCGACAAATCGAACCCGGTCCTCGATCCGGAGTGTCCGCGCAAGGACGCGCAGTTCTTCGAGCATCGGTCCCTCGCCAGCGATCGTGAAGCGAGCCGCCGGGTTCTGCTGCTGGAAGGCGGCGAATGCCTGGAGGCTGGTTCGGTATCCTTTCTTTTCGATCAAACGTCCGGCCTGAAGAAAGACCCAGCCGCCATCGGTCGGCCAGGCGCGTTCCCGGAACGGAATCTCGTCCAGTGGAATCCCAGTTCGCTGAAGCCGAATCTTTTCGCGCGGACAGCCGAGTTCTTCAAGAGCGCGGGCGAGCGAGTGCGAGCGAACCAGGACGAGCCGGGCCGCCGCCAGCATTTCGCGAGTCGCTGCGCGGTAATGGGGCTTGTCGAGCTCAACCAGCACGTCAGCGCCATGAAAGGAAACGACCGTGGGCTTGCGCCAGTGCAGCATCAGCGGCAAGAGATGGACCGCAATCTGCCCGAAATAGATGTGCAAAAGCTGCGCTTCCGTTTCCTCGAGGAGGTACTTTAGCCGAAGCAGTTCGCGATGCGAGATTTGCCAGGGGGCGTCGCGCAGCGTCCGGAACCAAAAGCGTCGCAAGAAATGCAGAAACGGTTTCCCGACGAGGAAAATGGGCTGGAAAGGAAATCGGTCCGCCTCTTCCCGTTTCTGCGCGATTACAATTGGGCGGAGCCGCTGCAGCCCAGTGATCTGCCGGTAGATGTGCAACATCTCCGGCTTGAGAAAGGTCGCACAATAACAGGCAACAACAGGCGGTCGCGCGGGCACGCCTAACGTTTAATGCAGATGGCCCCTCTTCAACCGATTCAGTCAGGCGCCCTTCGTCAGTAGAAAAAGGCGGTCTTTAAAACGCGAGCGAAAAGAGAACGATCCCCTTCGGTTTGCCGGGATCCTTCGGATCATGCGAGGCGTGCTCGTGACCGCTCCCGTACCGGGCTGGCGCAGCCGGGTTGATCAGCTGCAAAGGTCGCCGTGTCCGGACTGCGACCTGCACCACGCCCTCGGTCGGAACGAGCGGCGCCGCCCTCGGCGAACGTGGCTTGCCCAGCTCAGTTTGCACCTGCCCGGTCGCATTGGTGGTTGTGCCGACCGCTCCAGTGGTCGTGCTCACCTGGCCCTGACCTTGACCAAAAGCGACGCTGGTCACTCCGGCCAACAAAATGCTGAGAAAGCTCTTCTTCATAACGTTCTCCTCAGGCAGGGTCAGCGCGCAACTTCTTGCCCGCTCTCTGACCTCACCCCACAATTATACTTCGATGGACTACGTTGAAAAGGCCGCACGTGTTCTTAATTGCGAGATCGCTGAATTGCAGCGCTTGCGACAAAGATTAGGCGAAAACTTCACCCGAGCTGTCAAGCTAATCAAAGCCGCCGTGGAAGCGCGCGGGAAGGTTATTGTCCTGGGAGTGGGAAAATCGGGTCACATCGGCGAGAAAATCGCCGCCACCCTCACGAGCACCGGCTCTCCTGCGGTCGTGCTCAATTCGCTCAACGCACTGCACGGCGATCTCGGGATGGTGGCGGACGGCGATGTCGTCCTCGCGCTCAGTTACAGCGGCGAGACGGAAGAGATGATTCGCATCCTGCCGGCGATCGCGCGGTTCCAGGTGAACGTGATCGCGATGTGTGGCGATCCGAAATCAACCCTGGCACAGAACTGCGACATTCTCCTTGACGTCAACGTCGAACAGGAAGCGTGTCCCCTGAATCTGGCGCCCACTTCGAGCACGACCGTCATGCTCGCCCTCGGCGATGCCCTTGCGATGGTGCTGCTCGAGGCGCGCGGATTCCAGAAGGAGGATTTTGCGAAATTTCATCCCGGCGGGATGATCGGGCGGAGTTTGCTCCTGCGCGTGCATCAGATCATGCGCCCGCGCAGCGCACTCGCGGTCGTCCGGCCCAACGCCAACATCCGCTCCGTCCTCGAAGCCATGACCGCGGTTCGCGCCGGTGCGGCGGTGGTGGCGGGCGAGGATGATCATCTCCTGGGGATTTTTACCCACGGCGATTTTGTCCGGCATTTCCAGAGTGATTCCCGGGTGGGCGAGCGCCTGGTGGCCGACCTGATGACGCTTAACCCGGTGGTCGTGCACCGGGATAAACTCGCCGTCGAGGTTTTGAATCTCCTCGAACGCCATCGGATCGATGATCTGGTCGTGGTGGACGACGCCGGGGTTCCCGTGGGGATGGTTGATTCGCAGGATTTGACGAAGCTTAAGTTGCTTTAGGAGAACGGGCGTTGTAAGAAACGGCCCTCCCCCTCCTCGACAATTTCACGATTTAGCGCTTCAACGATCTAACTCAGCATGCCCGCCGCAAACGATCTCCGCAAAGGAATGGCAATTAGGTACAACGGCAATACCGCCATCGTGCTCGATGTGCATCATCGCACGCCCGGGAATCTGCGCGCCTTTGTCCAGGCCATCATCCGCTACATCAACACGGGCAAGAGCGCGGATGTGCGCTTTGGTTCGACTGACAAAGTCGAGCTGGTCGAGATTAATCGGCAGACGCTCGAATTCAGCTACAAGGACAACACCGGATATAACTTCATCGATCCGCAGACCTACGAGACGATCACGCTCGATGAAGGCCTCCTTGCCGATGCCAAGGATTATCTTGTCGAAAATCTCCCGGTCGAAGTGCTTTTCACGGAAGGAAGACCGGTCCAGGTCGAACTTCCCTCTTCGGTGCAATTGAAAGTGGTCGAAGCGCCAGAAGGCGTTCGTGGTGATACCGCCAGCAACGTCACAAAACCGGCCGTACTCGAGACCGGGAAGACCGTGAACGTCCCGCTCTTCATCAACGAGGGCGAAGTGGTCAAGATCGACACCCGCACCGGCGCTTACATGGGCCGCGCCTGAGGCATGGCGGCTCGCCGCGGCACTCGCTCGCGACACCGGCGCACCCCGGTCAAGCGCGGTGTCACTGTGGCGCGACCGTTCGCCGCTCCTCGCCGCCGTCGCCCGCTCCCGGCTGCGCCGCTGACGGTCCCGACGAACTGGGTCAAGTTTGTCTTCGCGCTCTTTCTCCTCCCGATCTGCGGGATTCTCAGCCAGAGCTTTTTCACTTCCTTCGCCCGGGCGACGGTGGCAGAGCGGCTTTGGGCCGGCGAGGAATTCTGGTTCTTCTCGTTAGGCGCGATCCTCTGGTTGATCGCATTTTTCGGTCTTCCCCGGCCGATCGTGGTTTATGTGTTCGGCCATGAACTGACGCACGCCCTCTGGGTTTGGATGATGGGCGGAAGGGTCAGCCGGTTCCGGGTTTCACGCGCCGGCGGCCATATTCTGACGGACAAGAACAATTTCCTGATCGCGCTCGCCCCCTATTTTTTCCCGCTCTACAGCATTCTCGTGCTGGCGCTTTATGGCGGGCTCAGCCTCTTCTTCAATCTGCAACCATACGGGCGACTTCTCTACGCGCTCCTTGGGATTACCTGGGCATTTCACCTCAGCTTCACCTGCTGGATGATCCCCAAGAATCAGAGCGATCTGAGCGACAACGGCACCTTTTTTTCGCTCGTCGTGATCTACCTCATCAATTTGACCCTGCTCAGCGCCATGCTGATCATTGCTTCGCCGGGGATCACCTTCGCCAGCTTTGGGGACGAGGTGGTGCGCAACATCGCCGATTTTTCACACCTCGTGGTCACTTTCTGTCAACGCTTCAACGGCAGTCTCTGACGAACGCGAATAGCTCCGGTTTTGGTCGCGCCAGTTTGCGTTTGTGCGCCAATGTAAGAAGGGTGAGAGGATCGGTCAGCTCATATGAAAGTGTCGACCTTTCGAGGAGTTGCCTCGGCGCTCTTGATCGCGGCGATGCTGACAGCGGCGCTCCTGGCAATCCTCTTTCTCGGCTGGAAGGTTTTCGGGCTGCCGTTCGTCCCTTTTAACGTCTTCGACTGGTTGACCCGCCACCTGCCGGGCTCGGTCATCTCTTTCGGGATCAGTTCCATGGTCTCGATCATTCGCGGGCTGGATCTTGGATCGACTTCCGAAACCGCCAAACTGGGCGAGCAGGCGCTCGGTGTGGTCGGTTGCTTCCTCGTGCTAATCGTCGGCGCAGCCATCGGGTTTGCTCTTCTGCGCGTCCTTCATGGCCGTCATGCCCTTCTCGTCGGATTTGGCCTCGGAATGTGTGCTGGCGTGCCGGCGATGCTCGTTAGTCTTGATCAGACACTGCCGAGAACGGCGAACCCAACGATGATCGGGCTTTGGGTACTAGGGTGCTTTCTTGTTTGGGGTGCGCTCGTCGGCTGGTCGGAGAGCAGATTGATCGCGCTGCTTGAATTTGACCGGCCCGATCAACCCCAAGCCCGACCGGTGGCGGAGGCTTTAGCGCAGCGGATCGATCGCCGGCGATTCCTGATTCGGCTCGGCGGCGCGACCGCGACGATCACGCTCGTTGGCGCGGTGGTGGGCGAATCGATCGGGAGGCGACGCAATCAGACGCGGTCGACTGGAGAGCGATGGTCGGCGAATCATCCCCTGCCGAATGCAGACGCAACGGTGACTCCGGCACAGGGCACTCGACCCGAGTTGACTCCGCTCGAGCAGCATTATCGAATCGACATCAATACCACTCCGCCCGTGATCGATGGAGACAAGTGGCGGCTGAAGGTGCATGGCTTAGTCGACTCGCCGCAATCGCTCACCCTCGACCACCTCCGTTCCCACCAACCCCTGCATCAATTCGTTACCCTCTCCTGCATTTCCAACCCGATCGGCGGCGATCTCACGGGTACGACTCGGTGGACCGGCGTGAGCCTGCAGCGGCTTCTGCCTGACTGGAAGATCAAGCCTGGCGCAACCTGCCTGAAATTGACTGCGGCCGATGGATTCTTCGAAGTCGTCTCGCTCGATGCCATCCGAAAAGACGAACGGATCATGCTCACCTACGAATGGGATGGATTGCCGCTCGAGTCCAAGCATGGTTTTCCGCTGCGCATTTACATTCCCGATCTCTATGGAATGAAGCAGCCGAAATGGATCGAATCGATCGAGGCGATCGCGAAGTGGGAGCCCGGCTACTGGGTCAAACGCGGCTGGGACAAAGTCGCGCAGATGAAAGCAACCTCGGTGATCGACACAATTGCGATGGGAATGGAGATGGTCGGCGCTAACGAGCGCACCCTGGTGCCGATCGGCGGCATTGCGCATGCCGGTGCCCGCGGGATCTCACGGGTCGAGGTGCAGGTCGACAAAGGCCCATGGCGAGAAGCGAAACTACGGTCCCCGCTGTCGGCTCTCACCTGGGTGATCTGGCGTTATGACTGGCCCTTCGTGAAGGGCAACCACACCTTTGCTGTGCGCTGCTTCGACGGGAAGGGGATGCAGCAGATTGAGCAGCCGAGTTCGCCCGAGCCAGCCGGCGCCACCGGCATCCACACCAAAACGAGCATGTTTTGACGAACCCTTCGCGTCAGCGAATGCCCGAGGTGAAGACCTTTCTCGCCCTTGCCTTGTCTGGCCGCGGCAAACCGCCTGCCCGGGCGAGCGACAACGACCGTCATTTATCGGCAGGGAATTCCGCTGCGGGATTAAGCTAGCGCGCGATCAGTTTGTTGAAACGGCTCGTCTTTTTCCGCGCCGTTCCGTCCTGATGCAGGAAAGCGAGTTTCTCCTTCTCGAACTTGTCGAAGAATTCGTCCCAGCTGATCGGCTCGAGTGAGCGCTCCCCGGAATGGTCCGGGAAATCGATCCGCAGGATACCGGGTGTGTGACCTTTCCCGACCGTCGCTTTGACGGTTGCGGGATGTCCGCCCCGCTCCTCCACCCATTGCCGAATCTCACCGTGGTCCGTCGTGATCTTCCCGCTTCGGCCGCGGTTCCCATCACGCCTTTTCCTGCTTGCCGTCGATCTGGTTACGCTCGATTTCCGCGCCCGACTCTTCTCGCTCCTCTTCGCTTTATTCTTTGAGGATGCATGGCCATTGCGCGAATGCGCGCGTAACGCTGCGAGCAGGGTCTTGCGATTTTTGTGCTTCTTCTCGTAGCGCTCGATCTCTCTTATTTCGTCGCGGGAGAGTTTGGCGAGCGCCCGTTCGAGCTGCGAGATCGTCTTCTGCTGATAATTTTTGATCGGGAGATCGCGGTCGGGCGATTTACCTTGCCGATCCTTTCGCTTCTCCGCTTTGGTCTCGCCAAAGCGCGCGCGCTGCTTGTTCACGATCCGGGCTGCCACTTCTTCTTCACGGCCCTTGTAACGGTGCTCCTTTTTGAACTCCCGTTTCAGTTCGTTGTACTCCCTTTCCCGTTTCTTGTTCGCACCTCTTGGCATACAAAGAGAACGCGCCGCGAGAGAGAAATAGATTTGCCGGAGTCCTGCCTAACGAGTCGAAGGCCGCCTGGTTGAGCGGGTCCGTTTACTCGGCCGACCCTGCGTGACTTCGTTCATGCTCTCCGCCTGCCCGCGCCGGGTAGTGCCGCTCACGACCCGTTTCTCCTGTCGCCGACGGCCGCTCGTCCAAACCATGTTCCTGACCTACCGATCCGGAGACGTTTTTCGTGCTCGATGTTTTTTCTTCTCGGCGGCATGCGCTCGAAAGAACGGTTGGCGAGGCTAAGTCGAGCCCACGAATCCGAGAAAGCCGAATTCCGGTGGAGTCGTCGCTCTCTTCACGGTCGAGTCAACCATCATCCACTCGATCGGGACCGAAGGGCAACCGGCGGTCGGGCATTCCAAGCGATAGGGGATCCCGGCGCGCCGCCCGGGAAAAACTTTGATCTCATTCCCCGAGAACGTCGCCCCGCACCGCTGGCAGAAGCGTTTCTCGTCGAGCGATCCCCAAAGATGAAAAATGTCGCGTTCACGCACGATTGCGAGCTTCTCTGCTCTGGAAAGGACAAGCGGTTGGGTTTCCACAAGGGCGAGCATAAACCAGTCGCCAATCCCGCAGCCATCGGTTAGCGAGCACGTTACGTATTAGGTTGAATACTTAGGGACGACGATGTCGCGATGCAATCGAGGTTGATCCAATCTGGCAGTAGCGGGTCAGGCCTCACTCAAGCAGATTAAGGAGTGCAGAAGGTGGCCGAGATCGATTGGGAAAAGGTCCGCTCGGATTTTCCGATTCTGGATCAGGAGGTGCATGGGCATCCGCTGATCTATTTCGACAACGCCGCCACCACCCAGAAACCGCGCGCCGTTATCGAGGAGCTCCGGCGCTACTACGAGCGCGACAACGCCAATGTCCACCGCGGCCTGCACGAGTTGAGCGCCCGGGCGACCGAGGCCTACGAAGCAGCGCGAGGCCGGGTCGCGAGGTTCCTCGGGGCGGCGGACGAGAAGGAGATCGTGTTCACCCGGGGAACAACCGAGAGCATTAATCTCGTCGCGCAGGCCTGGGGCGGAAAGTTTCTCAAAAAAGGCGACGTGATCCTGCTCACTGAGATGGAACACCACAGCAATCTCGTGCCCTGGCAATTGCTGGCGGCCCGGATCGATGCCCGGCTGCGATTCCTGCCGGTGCACGACGACGGGACCCTCGCTCTCGAGGCGCTTTCCAGTCTGCTTACGCCGGAGGTGAAATTGTTCAGTTTTACCCATGTTTCGAATTCGTTAGGCACGATCAACCCGGTCTCCGAGTTGTGCAGCCGGGCGCGCGCTGTCGGAGCCGTCACCCTCGTCGACCTCGCCCAGAGTGCCGGCCACCTGCCGGTAAACGTTCGCGATCTCGGTTGCGATTTCGCCGCTTTTTCCGGACACAAAATGGCGGGACCGACCGGCGTCGGCGGCTTGTACGGACGAGCCGAGATTCTCCAGGCGCTTCCGCCGTGGCATGGCGGCGGCGAAATGATCACGAGCGTGACTTTGGAAAAGAGCAGCTTCAAAAAGCCACCGCACCGGTTTGAAGCCGGGACGCCCAACATCGCTGGCGCGATTGGCCTGGCCGCCGCAATCGAGTATCTCGAGGGGATTGGGCGGAACGCAATCTTAGAACACGATGCCCGTCTCACCGCCCACGCCCTGGAAAGGTTGTCGGAAATTCCCGGACTGCAGCTGGTTGGACGGCAGGCGAACCGCGGCGCCGCCATCAGCTTTGTGCTGGATTGCGCCCATCCTCATGATGTGACGACGTTCGCCGACCGCCGCGGTCTGGCGTTGCGGGGCGGGCATCATTGTAACCAGCCTTTGATGCGACGTTTCGGCGTTTCCGGGACAACCCGAGCGAGCTTCTATTTTTACAACACTGAGGCGGAGGTCGATCGGATGATCGAAATCCTGCGGGAAGCCGTGGATTTCTTTTCATGAACCCCGATTTGGAAGAGCTCTATCAGGCGGTGATCCTCGATCACTCGCGTCGCCCGCGGAATTTCGGCGACCTCCCCGACGCGGCTGTGCGTGTCCACGGGGACAACCCGAGCTGCGGGGATGAGATTCATCTCGCCGTGAAATTTGACGAGGCCGGCGCCCTCCATGATTTGAAGTTCACCGGGCACGGATGCGCCATTAGCCAGGCTTCGGCCTCTCTCATGACGATGAAATTGAAAGGCAAAGGCCGCGCCGAGGCGGGCTTGCTGCTGCATCAGTTCGAAGGGCTGGTGACGGCAGAAAAAGAGGAAGGCGCAAAGTCGTTAGGCGACCTCGGTCTCTTTCGAGGTGTGCGCAAATTTCCTCAGCGAGTGAAATGCGCGATGCTTCCCTGGCGGGCGTTGCAACAGGCTTTGGCACAGGGCGAGGGGGAAGCCTCAGTTTCAAGCGAAACCGACGAGTAGGAACGCGGCCTGCCTCGTCCCGCCGATCGCCAACCGGCAGCCGCGCGTGGCGTTTACTCTCGCATGTAGGGTTCGGTCTTCGATTTGATCGTGGCGACGCGTTGCATCTGCTGGGGAGTCATCTCGGGAGTCTGCTGTTGCAGCTGCGCCGACTCTTTCTTCGCCTGAGCCGCGAGTTCAATGTATTTCACCGTGATGCTGACGTCGCCCTGCTTCAGCTTTTTCGCCACCCGGACGTATTCGTTCGCGGTCTTTTCATAGTTGTTGATTTTGAGCTCGATTGGATTCGGAGGCGGCGCGTTCGTGTTTGAATTGTCCTCACCACAACTGCTCAGCCCCATCGCGAGAGCGACCGCCAAAGCCATGACCGATAAATTCTCCTGTGCCAGTTTCACCATTTTGCCCATTCCAGCAGATGGAAATCGTATCGCATTGGCACCTGCTGGAGCAACGAGTTTACCGCCGGATCGGCGGATAAGTCCGAGATCGCCTTGACTTTAGTCCAGAATCGTAGCTTTCCCCGCGCTCGTCCTGCAACGCGCTTCCGCGAGTGAATTCAGACCAGTGCGGTCGCGAAACCGTTGAATTTTTTGGCGTCGCTCCTGCTACTGCCAAGTGCCATGGAGCTCTACGAGCTGAAGCTGCGCGGTTTATCCGGCCCGTTCAATAGGCGCGAAATCATCCATCTTTTTCGCATCGGCCTCCTCAATTCGCGCATGCCATGCCGGCTGCGTGGTGAGGCGGCCTGGCGCACGATTGGAGAATTGTTCCCTCTTTTTGAATACCGGATCACCAGCTATTCTCTTCCCGAAGAGGAAGGGCAATCAGGGCGGAAAATTGGGCGGGTCGCGGCGGGAATTCTCGTTGTGATCGCGCTCGCGGCCGGGGTCGGATCGCTTCTCTGGCCAGGCTTGAGTGAAAGGCCGATGCCAGGCGGCTCCCTCAGGACCGATCGCGACACCCCTTCGAAATCGTCGCTCGTGGTTGTCCGCTGATTCGCCCGCAAAAACCGCACCCATGGCGAGCTGCCCGGCGAGGGGAGCAGCGCTCCCTTTCAGTCAGCCTCGAACACCTCCCCGGCACAACTTCAGTGGCTCGGCTGCTCGCTCGCCACCCGGGCGAGCAGCCGTTGATCAAACGTCACTTCCCTCCAACCCCGTTAACCCCGGGTGTAATAGGCTTTGTCGGTGTGCTTTTTCCCGTCAGCGCCGATCATCGTCGTCGTGACGACCCGCGATTTACCGTCTTTCGAAACCCTGATCATGCCGGTAACCACGGCTTTTCCGTCCTTCATGATCGTTAGTTCGTTTGCATGGTCGTCGATTGGTTTGTACATCGCCATGTCACCAACGGCGCTGCCTTTGATCTTATAGGGCTTTCCGTCAAACTTACCGATCCAGGTCCAATGAATCGGCTTTCCGTCCTTATCGACGCCGTCGACGGTCAGTTTGATCTTGTCACCCCTCGCTTCCGCGTAGGTCACGGTGTGGTTCTTCGCCGCTCCGGGTGAGAACTTCGATTTTGCTTCGTTGAGTTTCCATACACCGATATGGGCATTGGCAGCGAAGCTAGTTAGAGTGGCGGCAAGCGACAGCGCCGCGGCCACTAACAAACTGCGGTTTATTTTCATGGCGCGATTGGGAGCATCTTCGTTTTTGAGCGTCAATCCAAATCTTGGATAACTTTAGTCACACTGAGGGACGTTCTCGTTACCGCCGTGGCCGGGGAGGGATGACTGGCGTTCAGGCAGCCGCCTGGCGGGTAGCGAAATCGGAGATCAGCTCCCTGGCGACTCGTTCTCCACTATCCACGGCTCCATTCAGGTATCCTTGGAAATCGATCGAGGTATGTTCGCCGCAGAAATGGCAATTGCCTTCCTGTTTTCCTTCAATCCCGGCAAAGGTGGTGTATTGCCCAACCTTCCAAAAGGAATAGGAACCACGGGTCCAGCGATAGCCGGTCCAATATTCCAGGGCTGCCTTGCCGTTGTAAGTCGAGTCGAGTCCGGGTAAAACCGGTTCGATTTGCATGAGAAACAATCGCGCGCGCTCCTGCACCGTGCCTCGATTCATCCCGGCGCCAATCCGGCCACCGCTGTAATCCACGAGGATGCCGGACGCGCCGTTCTGGGCGCGGCTTACTTCCCAGCTGTTTTGATAGCCGGTGTCTGAATAGGTATCCCCGGTGCAGCCCAAGTCACTCCAGCGTCGTTGATCAAACTGAAGATGCAGCTTGGAGTTGGTTCCCATGCTGAGATGATCGATCGCAGTCAGCTTCAGCTGACTCAGGCCGGAGCGGGAAAGATCCACCGAGCGGCGCAGAATAGAAAAGGGCAGAGCCAGCACGACTCGATCAGCCGCGACCTCCACAAACGAGCTGTCCCGACGGAAAGTAAGCATGAGTGTTCCATCTCCCCGGCGACTCAAGGCCACTAACTCGCTGCCCAACTCGATCTGCCCGGCGAGCCGCTCGGCCAGTCCCGTGACCAGCTGATCGTTTCCGCCGCGAATATGGAAACGTTCATCCGACTCACCATAGATTTCAAAGTCACGTTGGCTCGAGTAACCAAGAAGATAGAGAAGGTTGAGCGCGCTTTGTTCATCCGACTCAGCGCCGTATTCGATGTTGTAAGCGACATCCAGGAGCTGTCCTAGCGGCGATTCAATCCCGCCCGGAACAACCTGGTTGAGATAGTCGACTATGGACATCCGATCGATCTCCCGGCCACGCGGCGTGAAACGATTGAAAAGCGTTGGATAACCGGCTGCCCTGACATCGCTGCGTAGCTGCGGGTCTATCTCGCGGAAGTCGAGTGTCGCCTGCTCGAATGAATAAGACGTGCCACCGAAGAACAGGAACGGTTCGGTCCCGGGCGGCTCCGCTGCCAGTAAGTCATCCAAGGTAAGTTCAAGCTCTTCTGCCAGCCGCCGCACGGCGAGATGACCGGTATCGATCAACTCGCCGCCGCGTTCTGCGAGCTGTCCCTCTTCAAAATATCCCCGGCGCGTCTGGCAGCGTCCGCCCAGATGATTGGCCGCTTCGAAGATCGTGGCGCGGAAGCCGGCTTGGCTCAGCCGCCAGGCGCAGGTAAGGCCGGCGAGTCCGCCCCCGACGATCGCGATCCGAGTGGTCTCGTCCGCTCGGGCGGATCGCGGCCGCACCAAGCCGGCACCAGTTGCAGCCAGGAGCGAGGTCTTGCCGACAAGATCAAGGAACCTCCGTCGAGTCATCCGTCGTTCCCGCCTTTGGTGGAGGATGCGTTCCAGCTCGAGACCGCGAGCCGTCGCTTCCTGATTCACGGATGCAATTTTCCTGACGAGAGTAGCAAGCGAAGACCGTGGCATGGAAGGCAAACGACAGGAGTTGGTTTCCGAGGCAAGGCCGCCGAAAGGAGAATAGGAAATATGCGATTGGCGGCACAATTCTTTTCTGATCCGGGCGAAAGCCCGCGTTCCGGGTCTGAAGCGAACCAGAGCCCCGCCAGTCTAAATCGTCGGGTTAGCACCGCAGCCAGGAGGTGTTCGCCTTCCGACGTATCCGATCGTGAAGGGGTGAAGCTACCCTGACTCTTCAGCTGTGGAAAAAGCGATGGCGGATGACCGCGTCGACCCTTTGGCGGCATTTTGAGCCATCATCGAATTGTTCGACCCGACGATCGTCGCTCCGGCTGCCGAGTTGTAGGGCGGGCGCTCGCCTGCCCCGGCAACTCCGCGAGGTCGTCCACCCGGTTTAATACCGGAATAAGCTGGCGGTGTTTGGCAACCTACTCGTTACGCAGGGCCGCCAGGTTCTGCACTACCGTAATCAGCTCCGCGAAATCGACCGGCTTGGCGATGTGCATCTGGAACCCGGCACGAAGCGCCCGATTCCGATCTTCGCTCCGAGCCAGAGCTGTCAGCGCCACCGCCGGCACGCGGCGTCCGCCCGGCAGGGAACGCAGCCGGGCGATCAGCTCATAACCGTCGTGGTTGGGCAACCCAATATCGCTCAGGAGCACGTCCGGCGAGAAGTTCGCGAACGCCTTCAGTGCCTCATCCATGGAGCGGGCGGTGCAGACGTTGCCGCCATTCCGCTCCAGAACGCGACGCACGATTTCGACCGAATCCTCCTCGTCATCGACAACCAGCACCCGGATTCCGCCCAGATTCGGCTTTAGCGCTGCCGCGTCGAGCGCGGCCTCGCGCAGCGCGTCGGCCCTCTCGTGCGGTGCTTCTCGCAAGGGATGCAAAGAGAGGCTGATCGTAAAGGTCGCGCCCTGCCCTATGCCGTCGCTCGTGACTCGGACCGTGCCGCCATGCAATTCGGTTAAATGCTTCACAATCGACAGGCCCAAGCCCAGTCCCCCGTGGCGCCGGGCCGTGGTCGCGTCTGCCTGGCGGAAGCGGTCGAAGACGTGGCCGAGAAACTCCGGCGCGATCCCCTGACCGGTATCCGCCACCGAGATCTCGGCGTGAGAGTTCACCCGGCGAATCAGGACATTAATTCGACCGCCTTTCGGCGTGAACTTGATCGCGTTCGTCAACAGGTTCCAGAGAATCTGCTGCAGCCGATCCTTGTCTGCCATGACGACGCCGTTGAGGCTGGAAAAAGCACAATGGACGCGGATGTCCTTGCTGTCCGCGGCGGGACGGACGCTTTCAATGCTGGCGTGTGTGATGGTGGCGAGATCAACCCGTTGCAGGTCGAGACTCATTTTCCCCGATTCGATGCGACTCATATCGAGGAGGTCTTCGATCAGTTGGGATTGCACCCGGACGTTGCGCTCGATGATCGGCAGCGCCTGACTCACATCTTCCGGGTTGGCGCTTTCCTTCAGGATCTGTACCCACCCGAGAATGGCATTAAGCGGAGTGCGCAGCTCGTGGGAAAGAGTGGTAAGAAATTCAGCCTTAAGACGATTGGCGCGCTTTAATTCCTCCATTACCTGTTCCAGCTTGCGTTGCGCTTGCTTCTGCGCCGTGACATCGCGCGCGATCTTGGAGGCCCCAACGATTATGCCCTCCGCATTTCGGATCGGAGAGATCGTAAGGGAAACGTCGATTAACCTCCCGTCCTTGCGCCGGCGCAGCGTTTCGAAATGATCGACTCTCTCGCCGGTTTGCAGGCGCGCCAGAATGAGATTTTCTTCCTGAAGCCGGTCCACGGGAAAGATCTTGGCGATTGATTCGCCGATCATTTCTTGGGCGGTGAAGCCGAAGATTCGTTCCGCAGCCTTGTTCCAGCTCATGACGACACTTTGGAGGTTTTTGCTGACGATCGCGTCGTCGGACGAATCGACTATTGCTTCGTAAAGCAATTCGGCTGGCATAAAGCTGATGGTATTGCTCAAGGGCTGATCTCTCTAATCGGCTGGAATCGTAACGCACTATCTCCGCGGTCGGGAGTGCAGGAACGAAATCTTGCCACAACCGTTCCGGATTGTCTCCAAGGCCGCAAATCGACAGTCTGGTCGGGCACGTCCGTCGGCACTCATTGCCGCCACATTTCCCGGGGAACGGCTGTTCGGCGCCTTCAGACAGAGCGCGGGGATGGGTCGCGAGACCGCACCTTTGCAATCGCCCGACCTGCAGCGCCGAGATCCGCTTTTAAGGCGACCGGCTGTCATCAAATCCCCCAGACGCGAACAAATTGAGAAAAGTTGGGCAAAAGATCCGTCGCCGCGTGAATGATTATGAGCGCGAAAAGATTTCGTGTCCGCGCCCAAACAATCCCGAGAAAGATCCCGCTCACGGCCAGGGTTGTAATCGCGTAGGCGATGGCATCGGCGGCGGAAGGATTCGCCCCCAGGCCTTCTACGGTCCCGGCATGCCGGAAGATGAATCCAGGCGCATGGGCCAGACCGAATGCCAGCGCCATCAGCGTTACCCCGGTCACCTCAGATCCGAACCATGCACTGAGGCGTGACTGGAGGAGCGCGCGAAAGAAAAACTCTTCCACCAGACCGGTCTCGAGGAGCAGCCAGATGAAGCAGAGTGGCAGGCCGATCGCGAGCTGTCCGGCCGAGAACTTCCCTTCTCGCAAGGGCGCGGCTCCTCCACCGAGAAAATACTGGAAGAGAAGAATCAATCCGCTCATTGCCAGCACGACCGGCAGATGCGAGCCGGCTAATTCACGCAGGCCGCTCCATTGCAAACCGAAGTCACGCCAGCGATAACCAGCCAGAGTTCCGAAAAGGACAAAAGGGACAAGGACAAAAACAATCAGCTTCCTGATCAGACCGACAGCGAAATGAATCCGTGGTTCCGAAACCCAGTTAGCCGGGAGCCAGGAATAGGTCGCCTGCGGCCCGAAAGCGAGATACAGCGCCAGGAGCAGGAGATATCCGAGGAGACCAAACATTTCGCCCCGGCGGGGATGCTCGGCGATCGATAGTGGCCGCGCCGGGATGGTGGAAACCCATGCAGCCAGCGAAAAGCCCAGACCGAAGATGACCAGCTCAGTGAGAGCGTCCTCGAGAGAAAACTGGGCCTGGCGGATGAGCCATCCCAGCGAAACGAGATAAAGGCCGAGACCGAGGATCACCCAGCCGTTTCCAAAGAGCTTGCGCAATCGCTTCATCTCCGATCTTCTCCTTTGCGGGCAGACCTGTTTTCGCAGGTTGGGCCGGCTGCGCCAAGGCTGGAGTTATGGCTTTGCCCGCGATTCGGGTAAAGACGTTACTGCCGGATTGATCAGCAGGTGACATCACCGCCTAACGAGCGCGTTCGAAGAGACTTTGATAGCTTTTTGGTACGGTTCGCTAAGCCCGGGCGAGGACGGCTAGGTCTGCGACCCCTAGGTAATCTTCCAAGGTATCGGCGTGACGTTAGACCGATTGTCAACGCGACTTCTCACCAATTATTCTCAGCAGACTTTGCCATGAACAAGCACGTGCCGCTCGACCAGAAACTCGCCGTTCTACAGGAAGCGGACAGCTTTCGCAAATGGGGCTCACTCGATGATCGACGGGTTTGCGTTCTCTGCGACCGTGTCATTACCGGTCGCATGATCGACGTCTGGGAGGATGAGCGGGGCACCTATCATCTCCACTGTCCGTCTCCCGGATGCCCGGCAACACCGCGCGACTGGTTTTATCACGGCCCGGCTCGGACGCCGATTACCCGCATCACGCCTTCGCTGCCGCTCCCGGTCTACAGTTATCTTCGGCCTGGCCAGTAGGCTTTCCCTCAACCGATCCGCGATCCTTGAACGAGCGCAGCCGGGATAACGCTGAGGATGCAGGATATGTTGATGATGAAGTGCCACCGCGGTGCGGGCCGGGTTACTCACCCGGACACCGCAACCAGGGCAGCGGTAGGAATCGGCGATTGTCTCTATCCCGGTCGCCTGCCGGCGGCTGACAGGCGCATGCGTCCTGGGAGAACGTTTCATTTCGCTAGGGAACGACAAAACGCGTCGCTCCGACAATTGGAGACGCGTCCAGATCAAGCCTAACGAGAAAACCCAGACCCGTGGCTTGTGATTGACCCGGCGCGGTCTCCTTTGATCTTGGCTCCATGCTGGCTGGGAAATGAGGAGGAGAGACTGCGACGCAATCGTGATCGGATCCGGGCCGAACGGCCTCGCTGCTGCGATCACTCTGGCGCGGGCGGGCTGTTCCGTCCGCGTCCTCGAAGCGAACGCGACCATCGGCGGGGGCGCCCGCTCCGCCGAACTGACGCTCCCGGGATTTGTGCATGACCTTTGTTCGGCAATCCATCCGCTCGCCCTCGGCTCGCCCTTCTTTCGCGCCCTGCCCCTGGAGGAGGCCGGATTAAGCTGGATTCAACCTCCGATCGCGCTGGCCCATCCGCTTGACGACGGCTCAGTTGCCTGTCTCTGGCAAGACCTGGATCAAACCGCTGGGTCGTTAGGCAAAGATCGCCGCTCCTATCACCGCCTCATGCAATCGCTCGCGCGCGACTGGCAAAAGCTCGCTGCTGAATTCCTCCGCCCCATCCTGCATTTCCCGCGGCATCCAATCGCGCTCGGGCGATTTGGGTTCAACGCGATTCGACCGGCCTTGAGCCTGGCACAGTCGCGCTTCGAAACCGCCGCGGCGCGCGCCCTCTTCGGCGGAATCGCCGCACACTCGTTTCTTCCGCTGACTGCGCCTGGCACTGCCGCTTTCGGTCTGGTCCTCGGCGCCGCCGGCCATGCCGTCGGCTGGCCGTTTCCGCGCGGCGGCGCTCAGGCGATCAGCAACGCACTCGCCGCATACTTTCGTTCGTTAGGGGGTGAGATTGACACCGGTTGCCGGATTGAAAATCTCGATCAGGTGCCACCGGCGCGGGCACTTCTCTTTGATACCACTGTCTGGCAATTCGCCGCGATCGCCGGCGAAAAACTTCCTCGCGTTTACCGCCGTCGCCTAACGAACTTCCCGCACGCCCCCGGCGTCTTCAAAATCGATTACGCTCTTTCCGAGGCCGTCCCCTGGCGAGCGGAAGCAGGTCGCTTGGCCGGGACCCTTCACCTCGGGGGCAGCCTCGACGAGATCGCAGCGGGCGAGCAGGCGGTCGCCGCCGGCGCGCATCCGGAGCGGCCCTTCGTGCTGGTGGCACAGCAGAGCCTGTTCGATCCGAGCCGTGCACCGCAGGGCCGGCAGACCCTCTGGGCGTACTGTCACGTTCCGTGGAATTCGAAGGTTGACATGACCGAGGCCATCGAGCGCCAAATCGAGCGTTTTGCTCCCGGTTTCCGCGATTGCATCCTGGCCCGACAGAGCGCCGGCTCGGTCGAGCTGGCGCGCTCCAACCCGAACCTGGTTGGCGGCGACATCAACGGGGGTGCGAACGATCTCTGGCATTTGCTTGCTCGTCCCCGTGTTAGTCCTGCCCCTTACCGAACCCGTGTGCCTGGATTTTATCTTTGCTCTTCCTCAACGCCACCGGGCGGAGGAGTCCACGGGATGTGCGGATTTCATGCTGCCCGGGTCGCTTTGCGTGATCGTTTCGGGATCAAGATTGGGCCCGTTCCTTCCTGACGATCCTGCGACGCGCCGGCGGTCACAGACCGCCGCTACAGCAGCTCCTCGCGGAGGAGCGGGAGCACCCGCACAGGACGAGCACGAGTAAGAGCACGAGCAGGAGCACGAGCAGGAGCAGGAGCGTGGGGAGTGGGCCAGGGGACTCCTGAGGAAGGAGGGGGTGGCACGACCGTTCTGAGAGGAAAACAGCGCCGGCAAGGGCAGAAATTTTTGCGCGGCAGACAAAACCGGTAGTTGGCGGCGTCTCAAACATAAAAGACCGTGAAGAGGTCATGGAGAGCACGCGCACCGATGAAGATTGGAAAACCTGTTTTACCCAGCTGGGCCCGGCCCTCCTGCTTTTCGCTCGCCGCTGGAGCACCTCCCGCGCTGATGCCGAGGACATCGTGCAAGACGCCTTTGTCCGCTTCTGGCGACGAGAAGGCTCGCTCGAAAATCGCGCACTCCTTTACGCAGCGGTTCGCTCTGCCGCGCTCGATCGCCTGCGAAGAGAACAGCGGCGGGCTCGACGCGAAGCAACCGTCGCGCTCGACCGGGCGCAACACGAGGACCCGCAGTTCACGGAAATGGACGAAGGGCAGCGCCTTCTCGCCGAAGCAGTGGAGCGTCTGCCTGACGAGCAACGGGAGGTTGTGGTCTTGAAGGTCTGGAATGAACTGACTTTCGCGGAGATCGGCAAGGTGCTCGAGATCTCGCAGAACACCGCCGCCTCCCGCTATCGCTACGCCCTCAACACGCTGAAAAAGACGTTGCAGCCCTATGAATGATTTCTCGGAGTTGGAGGCAGAACTGAAGAAGCTGAAACCGGCGCCGGTGTCGGAAGAGCTGGTGGCACGGATTGCCCGCCACCTGGCCCAGCCCGACCCGGCGCCGACGGCCGGCATCCTTCCTCCCCCGCGTCGTCGGGTGAACTTCTGGTCGCTTGGTCTGGGACTCGCCGGAGCGGCCACGCTCGTTCTCCTCGGGTTCGGTCATTTCAATGAGCCGGCCTCGACCGGGCCCGCTCTCGCCCAGGAGCAGACCGCGTCCCCTCAGCCTGACGATGACAGCAGCGGCCTCCTTCCCTCCAGCCTGACCCGTGTCGTTTACCATCGGCACGATGAAGGTCTGGTTTTCTCGCCTAACCACGCGGAGCGACCGCTCCGGCGGGTGCGTTACGAAACCCGCGAGACGATGCAGTGGCGCGATCCGCAAACTGGCGCCTCTTTACGCGTCTCTTATCCGGCGGAGCAGGTCGTCCTCACGCCGGTTTCCTTTCAGTGACAAGCAAACGCCTTAACCACATGAAAAAAGTAATCAGCCTAACGACTACATTGGCGGCGGCTTTCCTCCCGCTCGCCGCTCTCGCTCAATCGCCTACCGCCACCGCTGCGCCACAGCAGCCGGCGGTTGCCCCGGCGCCGCCGGCCCCCCCGGCGCCGCCCGCCCCGCCCGTGCCGCCGCCGGGACGACACATCCACGAGCACGATAATCGCCCGAAGGAACCGGTCACGTTCCTCGGCGTCGAGACCTCGGAGGTGCCGCGAGTCTTATCGGAACAGTTGAACCTGCCGCGCGGCTTCGGCGTGGTGGTCGATTACGTCGTCCCCAACAGTCCGGCCGCCACCGCCGGTCTCCAGCGCAGCGACGTCATTCGAATGCTGAACGACCAGATCATCGTCTCCCCGGGCCAGCTCGGCGTCCTGGTCCGCAGCTTTGCGGAAGGGACCAGTGTGACTCTCACGGTCCTTCGTAAAGGCCAGGAGATGAAACTGCCGGTCAAGCTGACGAAGCACGATGCTTCGGCGAATCGCAGAGATAGCGACTCGGATTGGGACTGGGATTGGGATTCGGACGGGGATGGGAAAATGAAATTCAATTTCCAGGTGCCCGATATGAGCGCAGTCCGCGAATCAGTCAGAGCCGCAGTCGAGGCGGCAAAGGCCCAGGCCTCTGACGAGGCCGAGCGCGCCCGGGAAGAAGTCCGTCGCGCCGGGGAAGAAGCCCGGCGGGCTGGAGAACAAGCACGCCAGGCCGCCCGGCAGTTGCGCATCGTCACCGTCAACAGCGGCGCCACGAAGTCGACCAAGATCGACCTGGGCAACGCGACCATCACCTACTCCGACGACAAGGGTGAACTCAAACTCCAGAAGGTCGATGGAAAGAAGGTCCTGATTGCGAAGGATGCCCAGGGCAAGCTGCTCTTCCAAGGACCAATCGAAACCGAACAGGAGCGGGCTAAGATTCCGCCGGAAGTGCGCCAGCGTTACGAAAAACTGGAGGACCAGGATTTGCCCGAAATCCCCGAGGCGCCCGAACCACCGGAACCGCCGGACAACGAATCCGCCTGCCTGCGGACGCCGGGGGTGGAGCACGCCGCCCTGCTCCCGCAGCAACGCACCGGCTGGCGCCGAAGCACAATCCTGCTCTAGGTCGGAAAGGCCGGTTGACGGGAGAGACAGGATTTACGGGATTAACTGGATTTCGATAACACCATAGTGTTGAGGAGTTGCCTACTGATCGGCGTCTATAAAATGGGGTAAGCAGAAGCGACTCCAGGGCGCGAAGGCCGCGGATGATGTTGCCGGCTCGCAGACCGATTACCAGATCGATCGACTACCACTTAGCGGTCCCGATAATTCCGGAGCAGTTCGCCGATCCCGAGTTGCGTGACCAGTGGCAGAGAGAAAAAGGCATGGTCGTCCTGCGCCTCTGGAGCGAGCAGCATCGCCGCACTCCCATCGATGTCTTCATTTCGGAACCGTTTGGGTTTGCGGAAGAATACGCGCGGGCGCAGTGGCAGACGATCTCGGAAGGAGTGAAAGCGCCGGTGATTGCATATCCCGCGCTTCTGAAAATGAAACTCGCCGCCGGTCGGGCCAAAGACTTGCTCGATGTCGAGAACTTGCGGAAACTGGATCCTTACCGATGACAAGGGAAGAGCTTTATGCGCATCCGGGCTGGCAGTGGTGCACTTTCGAAGGAGCAGAACTCCATACCCTGCTGCTTGGTTTGCGAACCAGCTTCCGGGAAAAGCTCGACTGGCTCGAAAGTGCCGAAGAACTCACCCTTCGGCTGCGGGCCGCACGCCAGACCGGGGCAAAGGAGGGCGAGAAACAAGGCTGAGAGGCGTCTTCAATGAGTGGAAAGCTGAGAAGAAGAGGTGCGAAAGTAAAAGGTCGAAAGGTAAAAAAGTAGAAGAGCGGCGAGGTACTGGCTTACTTTGGACCTTCCCACTTTCCAACCTTCTCACCTTCCCACTTCCTCACGGCACGACCGTGAGGGTGAGATCATTTCCATCCCCCCCTTCGTAGTTGGCCTGAAAGTTGTTGCCGTTGATCGTGACAATTCCGCCATCAGGCAGGTTACTGAACGTGCCGCTGATCGGGTTCGCGCTGGTGTTGCTGATGAGCATCAGCCGAAGTCCCTGTTTCAGGCTGCCCTGGGTTTGGCCGACCAGACTCAAGGTGGCGCCGTTGATCGTGACTCCATTGGCAACAACCTTGTCGGTCTTGGCCTTGTTCTGTTTTGCCTTGAAAGTGTAGGTGTAGGTCGCGTCGGAGTTGAAGGTGAGGGCGCTTTGGATAGTCAGCGTTGCTTGTTTGTTGGTGCCGAGTGCGGGAGCAAGGAAGGCTCCTCCGCCGCTGCCAGTCCCTATTGCGGTTGCACCAGCAATGACTCCTGAGCCGCCAAGCGTGCCGGCGTTTACATTCACAGCTCCGGTGCCGGTAGCCGAGCCGGTCTTATTTGCAATATTCAACATTCCCGCGTTTACGGTTGTGCCGGTCGTGTAGGTGCTGGCTCCGCTCACGGTCAGCGTGCCGGTGCCGCTCTTGCTCAGCCCACCCGCGCCTTGGATCACTCCGGGAAAGGTGGTGCTCTGGTTGTTGCTCCCGATCGTGAGCGTGTTGGCTCCAAGCAGGACCGAGCCTGTGCCAGCGAGTGAGCCGATTGTTACTCCAGGCGGGTTGTGTGTGCTGATGTCCAGCTTCGCATTCCCGTTCAGCGTGATGGTCGCTGTGCCACCGGTGGATGTGTTCTCAAAGGAAATCATGCCGCCTTTGGAGCCACCCACTCCGCCATTGGCGGTGATGTTGGCATTCCCGGCGGTGGTGTTGTCGGTGAACAGCAGCGCCGTCGTCGACAATCCTGTCCCCATCGCACCATTGATGACAAAGGTGCCACGGTCTGCGGTCGCCGTGTTGTCGAAGAGGATAAAGCTGCCATGTTCGCCGCTCATGCTTCCCCCGATCGTTGTATAGGTGCCTTCGCCCGCACTGGAAAAACCCTGAAAGTCCATCTGAGAAGAAAACTCCCCGGCGCCACCGATGCAGGTACAGGTCATATGCTCCGCGTTGTTGCTGCCGTCAAAGGTCACAAATGCCGCGGTGCTGAGGTTCAGGATCGAGTTGCCGCCAGTCGAGCTGTCGTAGAACGTGACGACGGAAAAAGCGCTGGCGTTGATGGTCGCATTCCCCGCCGTCGAGTCGTCATAGAAAATAACCTTGGACTGAAGAACCCCACTTGTAAGATTGAAGGTCGCGGAGGCCGCAGAGGAAAAGTTACTAAACACATAACTGCCGCCGACGGTGCTGTAACTCACCATATTCCCTGCCGTGGCGCTGTTGTAGAAGAACAAGTCTGCATCGTTATTGTTGACAGTCGGAGTAACGACGAATTGCACCGAGCCGGAATTGTTGATGATTCCGGCACCGTAGAAAAGCAAGTTGTATATTTGAATTGTTAGCGTGTACGACGGTGCACCAGTGCTAAAAATCGCGCTGTCGAGGCTGACACTTGCATTCGTTATTGAGAGATTCGTCACATTTGACGCGCCAAAAGTCGCGATATCGGTGATTGAGTTCGGAACCGTTTGCGGCGTCCAATTGGTCGCTGTGTTCCAATCGCCGTTTGTGGGGTTTTGATTCCAAGTGGCACTACCGGCGACGGTAGGCCGCTGCGCGGCTAGTAGTAGCAGCGCAGCGGCAACAAAAAACCTGAACCTGGTGAACGATGTAGTCATGGATTAGCCTGTAGGAATTCGATCACTTGCTCGCTTACGCATTCATTTCCGCCTATAGGATCGTCGTTTACCGAGTGCCAGTACGTGTACGCATGGTGATTCTTATCCGTATACAAATAGCTCATTCTGTATTCAAAAATGTCCAGGGCAGGAAATTGCGTGGTCAGCGCCATCCACATGTCGTCCTCCTGCGAGTAAGGCACACTGTCACCGTTAGTAGCATATAATCGGATCGGCGGTGGACTGCTGGTTGCGCCATTGGTCACTAACCAGGCGGGTGAAGCGTGATTCAACTTCTGGTCCGGATCGTGATCGCAATCCGTTTGATCCGGCAGGCCAACGTAATTATCGAGATCATTCTCGAATTGCATGAGGTCAGGAACGTTACCGGGATTCCTCCAATCGCAGAAATCCGTGGGCCCGGAAAGGCTGACGACGGCTTTGATATGCGCTCTGGCGGCCTCATTCCAACCGGTGACGGTGCTCGCAGCGTCGAGCGCGCACCAAAGGGCGAGGGTGCCGCCCGCCGAGCCTCCTACAAGGTAGATGCTGCCATTGCACTGCGGGTCGGCCAGCGCGGCGAGGATCTGACGTTTCAGGTCGTCGGTTTGATCGGGAGCGTGGCCATCACTGGTCTGATTCGGGAGTTTGTTTGGAGGAGCAAGTCGGTGATCCACCTGAAACACCATAAAGCCCACGTCCCTCAGGTCTTCTGTCGCCCAGAGTTCGCTCGGAACCCCGCGGTCGCCGTATTCCAACTTGAATACGTCCGGCGGCAGCATCAGTACGGTCGGGTAAGGCGCCTCTCCGAGGTAAGGCAGGAATCGCTTGCGATGCAGGGTTTCGCATCCATCCGGCGGTTGATAGGCGCAATCAAGCGTCTCTTCCCGGCAACGATGTCTCTGCTGTGCCGTTACTCGGGCCCTGGGTCGCGAACGAATAGGCGCTGCTAAAGATCAGCGCGGCCGATGAAAAGAACACTGCGAGCAGTGTGTGTGTGTGAACCTGGCGAGGATGGGTGATCATCAGGCGTCGATCATGCGCATGCGTCCGGCTTGGTGTAAAGAAAAAAGACGCAACGCAAAATACCGAGATGTTTTTAGCTGTGAAAGCAGCTCGCTTACATCGCCGGGTATGTGAAACTGTCCAGTTTGTAGTGTTTTGGTCGTTTTGCGTCATGTCTGTAGACTCGGTAAGAGCAGGATTGGTAAGTCAGGATCGTTCCGATCTCCGCCCGGATCGCCGTATCCTTGTCCTTGACCGTGACGTCCGGGATCCGCAATCGAGTTGTTAATGAGAAGACAGGATTCATGGGATTAACTGGATTGAAAACAAGAGGTGCGAAAGTAAAAGGTGCGAAAGTAAAAAGTAGAAGAGCGGCGAGGGGCTGGCTTACTTTCCAACATTCCCACTTTCTCACCTTCCCACTTCCTCACGGTACCACCGTAAGGGTGAGATCATTCCCATCGCCGCCCTCGTAACTGGCCTGGAAGTTGTTGCCGTTGATCGTGACTGTCCCGCTATCGGGCAGGTTGCTAAAGGTGCCGCTGATCGGATTAGCGCTGGTGTTGCTGATGAGCGTGAGCCGTAGTCCCTGTTTCAGGGCGCCCTGGGTCTGGCCGACCAGGTTCAAGGTCGCGCCGTTGATTGTGACTCCGTTGGCAACCACCAGGTCGCTTCTAGCTTTGTTCTTCTTGGTCTTGAAGGTGCAGGTGTAGGTCGCGTCGGAGTTGAAGGTGAGGGCGCTTTGGATCGTGAGCGTCGCTTGTTTGTTGCTGCCGACGGCGGGAGCGAGGAAGGCACCGCCGCCGCTCCCCGTGCCGATGGTGGTTGCGCCAGCGATGGTGCCTTTGCCGCCGAGCGTGCCGGCATTTATCTTGACCGCACCTGTGCCGGTTCCCGAGCCGGCACCATTACTTACAATCAAGGTTCCCGCAGCCACGTTCGTCGTGCCGGTGAAGGTGTTCGGTCCGGTTAAGGTCAGGCTGCCAATCCCGATCTTCGTGATCGCCCCCCCGCTGGTCTGCGAGGAGCCTTCCTCAATCACTCCCGAGAATGCCGTGCTCACATTGTTACTACCGACGGACAAGGTGTGGCCCCACAGTTGCACGAAGCCGTCGCCCTCGATCGAGCCGACATTCACCGCCCCATTGTGCGGAGCCAGGTTGAGAAAGCCATTACCGAACAGTTCGAGTCTCGCGCTGCCTCCCCCTGAAGAATCCCAAAAGACAATTTGACCTCCCCCACCGCCGTTGCTCCCCCCATCTGCGATTAGCGTCGCAGTGCCTGCACTCGCGGAGACGAGGAACTGCGTGATACCTCCCGGGCCACCCTCGACCGCGCCGCCATGGTTGATAAACGTCGCTTCCGCTCCGGTCGCGTGCTCAAACAAATCGCTCCGACCCGGCGAACCCCCGCTAACGGTAGCTCCCTCGTTGACAAATATCCCGCTGCCAGCGCTGGACTTGTCCACGAAATCGGTCAGGCCCCCATCAATGCCGGCCACTGGGTTGGCTTGATTGATAAAAGTCGTCAGCGTCCCGGCTGAGGCTGAGTTAGTGAAGAGAATCGTTCCCTGTCCACCGGCTGCGTCGGTCAGCGCAACGAAATTCTGTGCGGTTCCTGAGTTATTGGTAATTCCGAGACCAGTAACACGGAGGCTAGAGAAAGTGCCGGCTGGGTCAGAACTGACAGTGAAGGCGCTCGCACCGGAGTTGAAGACGATGCGGTTAGTCTCAATCGAGCCGGTTAAGGACAGGTCGACGGTGTTAGAGCTGCCAAACGTCGCTGTATCACGCGGGCCATTCGGCACCGTATTAGGCATCCAGTTCGCCGCGAGATTCCATTCGCTGGACACCGGATTCGTGCTCCAGGTCGCGCTGCCAGCTTTGACCGAGATAATCCCGAAAAGCAATGCGGGAGAGAGGATGCAGACGACGCTAAGCTGGCGCAATCGCAAATGCGAATTTCCACACTCGTCTGCGCGGTCCAAAAAGTTGATCCTAATCTGGTGATTCATTCGCTTCATTGTTCAGGAGATGAGTGGGCAATAGTGGCGGCTATTTCAAATGGCTATCGAGGAATGCGATAACGTCGGCGCTGACAGTGCGGGAAGGATCCGAGCCCACGGGCGGTATCCCATCCCAGTCCCGCCAATAAGCAAACGCATGCGCTGTGTCACTCGGAACGGTCATAATCGTGTAAAGGCTTGTGCTTAGGTGCTGGAGTAATCGAGTGGATTGCTGGAGTTCCTGTCCTCGAATTGATGTTTACTGTTGTGGAATATCTATCCGCTAAGAGGAAGCAAATGAGGGAGTGCGTAGGCGGATGATTCGATAGCGCCGATCGTGTGCCGAAGGCACAGAGATGTAAATGAAAATCCTGATTCTTCACGAAAATGTAACCTTCTCACCAAGCCGTATCACCGATCGTCGGTCGGTGGAATCGCGTCCCAATAAAAATACGCAAAAGCGGCGGTATCAGGCGCTCTTTTAGCCACGAAAGCCGGTTGGTTGTATCGGCGGCTATGTGAAACTGTCCAGTTGGCGGTGTTTTGGTCTTTTTGCGCAGCTTGGAGAATCAGCAAGTCCGGGATTGAGGAGCGAAATTTGTGGGTCGGAGTGCATTGCGCGATTTTCCCCTCGTTGCTCCGGCAACTCTGTTGCGCTGCTCTCTACTTGTCAGGAGTTACCGGATCAGGCGCGTCCCCAAAGATTTTGAAAAGGAAGAGAAAAGACAGGATTCACAGGATTAACTGGATGCAAAAAGAGGTGCGAAAGTAGAAGGTAGAAAAGTAAAACGTGGAAGAGCCGGCAAGCTTACTTTGAACCTTCCAACTTTCCCACTTTTCCACACTCTCCCTTTCCACCGACCCACCCTTGGTTGCGGCGCGAGTTCCTCATCCTAGAGTTCGGTGCGCTCGAGCTGCGGCCGCGCGCTGCCATGCCCGAGCGAAAACCGTACGCGCCTCCGCCGACCGTCGAAGAAGAAACGGCGCTGCGGGACCCATACGCGGCCTTCCGCTTCCGCAGCTATGCCTTTTACGCGCTGGGCAATTTCATTGCCATGACCGGTCGGCAGATGTTGACGATCGCGATCGAATGGGAAGTCTATGCCCGGACTCATTCCGCGACGGCGCTCGGACTGGTCGGACTGGTCGCGGCGGTGCCGATCGTTGGGCTTTCCCTTCCGGCGGGACATGTCGCGGACCGGTTCAGCCGGCGTTCGATCATTCTCTGGACTCAGGCCTTGAGCGCCGGTTGCTCGATCTGTCTCGCGCTTATCTCATGGCATCATCTCGTGATCCCGCGCTGGCCGGTGCTGCTCGGGGCAAACCATTTCCTTCGCTCAGTTGCGATTGTTTTTGAGCGTCATCCGTCGTTCCACTTCGACGACCTGTCTCTGCCACTGCTGTATCTGGTGATGCTCTGCTCGGCCTCCGTCCGCACCTTTGGCTGGGCGGCGCGCAGCTCCTTCTTTCCGACCCTGGTGCCGCGGGAACGATTTGCCAACGCTGTCACCTGGAACAGCAGTATCTTCCAGGTGAGTTGTGTGGCCGGGCCGGCGATCGGCGGTTTCCTAATCGTCAGGCTCGGATTTCCCTTCATCTACACACTCGATGCGATCTGTGCGCTCAGCTTTTTCCTGCTTGTCATTCCGATCGCGAAAATTCGGGAAGCGCCGCGGGTAACGGCGAGCGCCTGGCACAGCCTGGCGGAAGGGATTCGTTTCGTGTTCACCAAGAAGGTGATCCTGGCCACGATCACACTCGATCTCTTCGCAGTTTTACTCGGAGGAGCTACTGCCTTGCTTCCGATCTTCGCCGATCAAATCCTGCACTGCGGGCCGATCGGGCTGGGCTGGATGCGGGCCGCTCCCGCGATCGGAGCGTTTGTCATGGCGGTGATGATTGCCTATCTCCCACCGATGCGTCACGCCGGGCGGACCTTGCTTTGGTGCGTGAGTGGTTTCGGCATTGCAACCATCATCTTCGGGGTCTCGAAATGGTTCTGGCTCTCGCTCGCAATGCTCTTGCTGACGGGTGCGTTCGACAGCGTCAGCGTCATCGTCCGGCAAACGCTCGTGCAGTTACTCACTCCCGACGCAATGCGCGGACGGGTCTCGTCGGTCAACAACATCTTTATCGGCACCTCGAATGAGTTCGGTGCAGTTGAGTCCGGGCTGACGGCGGCGGCGTTCGGGCCGGTTATCTCGGTCGTGGCCGGCGGAGTCGGAACGATTCTGGCGGTCCTGGTAATCGCCTGGAAATGGCCGGAGACGCGGCGAATCGGGGCGCTGGATCGGGACTTGGCCTAACGACTAAAGCGGTCAACTGCCGCTCTGCCAAGCCACGCAGGGTGCACTCCGGCGGTGCGGCGACAGAGGATTTATCGCACAGCCTGTCGCGGCTCTGCCGTGAGACGTCTCCGCGCCCTCGACCGAAGCGGTTGAAGCGTTGCGCTAGGGATTCAATTCCCAGGTGTCGCCGAGGACGGCGGAGCTTGCCTCGCCGCCAAAGAGGATGATGCGACCGAGTGCAGCGTCGTAGGCCATGCCCGCGCCTTCCCGAGCCGGTGGCGAGAGAGTTGGAAACAACTCCACCCAGGTCGATCCGGTCCAAGACCAGGTCCTGCTTTGCGGGACTCCGCCGTCGGCACCGCCGAAAAGGACGGGGGTCTGAAGTGTCGGCTCGTAAGCGGCCGAGGCGCCATAGACGGTAAGCGGCTGCATCGCGGGGTTTTCCAGCGTCCAGGTGTTGCCGTTGTAGGTCCAGGTGTTGAGCGGATTGAGATCGGCCAGGCCGCCGTAGAGCACGATCTTTCCAGAGACAAAGTCGGGGCTGACAGCGGCCGAGGAACGGGCGAACGGCACGGTGGCGGGAGTCAAGTTACGCCAGTTGGCCCCGTCCCACTGCCACATTCCCAACTGATAGAAGTGACCATCAAAGCCGCCAAACTCATCGACTCGGCCGTCACGGTCAGTAAATACCATCGGACCCGTGACCGCCTTGGGCGACTGCAACGGCGCAGCCGCAGTCCAGGTCGAAGTCGCTCCATCCCAAATCCAAGTGTCGCCGAGATAATTATGTCCGTCGTAGCCGCCGAAGAGGATCACCTTGTGGGTCATGCGATCGTAAGCCATTTGACAGTTGGTGCGAGCGGGCGGCGCAATCCCGGTGTCAATCTTTACCCAGCTGGTGCCGTCGAACGTCCAGGTATCGTTGAGATAACCACTCTGACCGAATCCACCGAAAAGGACGACTTTCTGAGAGACGCGGTCATAGGCCATGGCCGCGTAGGAACGGGCGGAAGGCGAAGCCGCTGGAGAAAGCTGAGTCCACGTCGGCGAGGAATTGCCTGCCTGGGCGGCGGCGATGAAAAGCAAGAAAGAAAAAGCAGAGAAAAGAGTTTTCATGGTGTCCGGTAAAGGAATCGATTGTCCACAAGTGCTTCGGTCTTGTCAAAGGCCGCGGCGGGACGAGAAATCGACATTCCGGGACGAGGGGCAGGGATGCTCGTGCGTTTGGGAGATTTCGATTCACGACGCAAATCGTTGCTCTGCAGCGGGATTGCGTTACGCTGCCGGCGGGCAATGGAGTTTGCCTTCTTCATTGAAGCGAAGAGAACCGCGCGAGCTGATGACTCCTGCAACTTCCTCGAGGGAAGCAACGGCTGGAGTTTTTTTGTTATGCTCAATTACATTTGGATCATGCTCGGTGGTGCCCTGGGAACCGGGGCACGCTACTGGGCTTCCGGGTTGGTGGCGGAACGTTTCGGTGAGGTTTTTCCGCTCGGCACTCTTTTTGTTAATGTGACCGGCTCATTTGTTATCGGCTTCTTTGCCGCGGTGATTGAGCCGGAAGGCCCTTTTCTCGTTAGTCCGCGCCTGCGGGAGTTTGTCATGATTGGTTTCTGCGGCGGCTACACCACCTTTTCATCCTTCAGCCTCCAGACACTGGAGCTGGCGCGGGATGGCGACTGGCTGCGGGCCGGCCTCAACTCCGTCCTCTCGCTCGTCTGCTGTTTTCTTTTCGTCTGGCTCGGGCGGGTTCTCGGTCTCCTTCTTCTCCCCCGTTAGGCCAAACTGTTATGCAACTTCCCGAAGACGCCATGCTCCTCCGGATCTTCATTGGCGAAAGTGATCGTTGGCAGCACCGGCCGCTCTACGAAGCGATTGTCCTGAAGGCGCGCGAACTCGGCCTCGCTGGCGCTACCGTTTTGCGCGGTCCGATGGGGTTCGGCGCCGCCAGTCACATCCATACCGCCAAGATTCTCCGGCTCTCACTCGATCTGCCGATGGTAATCGAGATCGTAGATACCGAGGACAAGGTGAAAAGTCTGCTCCCATTTCTCGATCAGGTCATGGGTGGCGGGCTTGTCACACTGGAGAAGATTAAGGTCATTCATTATCGCGAAGGGCCCGCGCAGCCCTGAGGGGGCGGCTTTTGGGTCGGTCGCGGTGGGCCCGGATTGAGGCGGAGTCGAAATCCAAGCAACCGGCCTCGGGAAGAGCAGGGCCATTTAGCCCGCTCAGTTCGATCCTCGGGGCCGGGTGCGGATGCATACAGATGGATTCGAGGATTGAAATGCAATCGCAATAAACGTATCAAGTTCCCGTGAAACAACCAATTAGCGGCGGCATCCTGATCACCCTGGCCATGGCCGCCTTGGCTGGGTGGACGTTACAAGCGGGAGCGGCAGAGCCTTCGCCATCGGCGAGTGTCAGCCCGTCACCCCCGCCATCCAAGGCAGGCGAGCGGATGGAGGAAATCCTCAAGCTTTTTGAGACTTCCGATTATTCTCAAATTGGCCCGCTTTTGAAGAACAGCTTTGCTCCTGACTTCATCGCCGCCCAGGGAGAACGGAATTTTACCAATTATCTGGCGGATACGGTGCACCGGTCCGGCGGGATCCATCGTGGCAAGGTCAATGTGACTGGAAATGATGCGGTCGGCTTTTTCCGGTCAAACCTGACCGAACGCTGGGGTGCCATCATGCTCTCGGTCGAGGCGGCTCCGCCCTACCGGATCAGTTCGTTCCAGATTACCAGAGCCAAGTCGCCGCCCAGTCCGCCCGGTTCGGTGCCCTCGAGTGAGAAGAAACGTTTGGCACAGATTGCGGCTCTGGCAGAAAAGCTGGCGAAGGCCGATTTGTTTTCCGGGGTGGTCGCGATCGCCCGGAATGATCGCCCGATTTTCACGAAGGGTTATGGAATGGCGGATCGCAGCTTCGAAGTCCCGGTCGCTCCAGACACCCGGTTTGCCCTCAGTAGCATCGATAAGAGCATTACGGCTGTCGCCATTGCTCAGTTAGTCGAGGCCGGAAAGCTTTCCTACGATGATCCGTTGAGCAAATTCATCGCTTACCCGGATGCGGCGAATGCCGCGAAGATTCAAATCAAACATTTGCTCTCGAACACCTCGGGACTGGGCGATTATTATACAGACAAGTTCTACACCAATGTGCGTGCCCTTAGAGATGTTCCCTCCTATGTCACAATCCTGGATCATAAGGCGCCCGGTTTTACCCCGGGGACGGATTGGCAGGATAGCAGTATCGGCTATCTCCTGCTCGGAAGCGTGATCGAGAGCGCCAGCGGCGAAGACTACTATGAGTATGTGCAGAACCATATCTTCAAGCCCGCCGGAATGGAACATAGTTTTCAGGATTTCCTGCAACGAGCCAATCCGAAGGCAGCGGTTCGCTACGAGAACTACTTTTCGGCGGATCACTTCGTCACAGCGATCTATGGATATGTCTCGCCTCCGCCGGCACGCGGCGCGCCTGACTCCGCCACCGTTGCTACGGCCGAAGATGTAATTCGTTTTGTTGCTGCCTTGCGCAACGGCAAGCTTGTCTCCCCGGCGACTTATAAGCTCCTTACGACGGCAAAACCGGAACTCGGCGCCAAAACGTATGGCTACGGTTTTGCCATGAACCAGGCATCCGATGAAGGACGCGATATCATCGGTGAAGGCGGCGATGCTCCGGGCGTTTGCACTGATTATGCGTTGATCCGTGACCTGAAGGAGCCATACACGGTGGTGGTGCTCTCGAATTCTTCGACGGTCGGTCACGCCATCACCGAAGCGATTGTTTCGCTTTATAGCACGATGCCGACACAGCCCTAAGGCGGAACGATGATTAAGGGGAGCGAAAGACGGGCAGCCGATTATCCGATCGAATCGTTCATTCTCGACCGGTGGTCGCCTCGGGCGATGTCGGGAGAAACGATCGAGCCGGACCAGTTGCTGCGCCTTTTCGAGGCGGCGCGCTGGGCCCCTTCATCTTTCAACGCCCAGCAATGGCGAGCCCTTTACGCCCGGCGCGGCACCGCACACTGGCCGACGTTCCTCAATCTTCTCGTTGAGGCAAACCGAGCCTGGGCGCAGAATGCCGCCGTCCTTGTTGTCTTCATCTCGCGCAAAAACTTCGATTATAACGAAGAGCCTTCGATCACACACTCCTATGATTGCGGGGCGGCCTGGGAAAACTTTGCGCTCCAGGGTTTCAGCCAGGGATTGGTGGTCCACGGAATGCAGGGATTCGATTATGAACGCGCTCGCACTGAGCTGAGGATCCCCGATGAGTTTCAGGTGGAAGCGATGGCGGCGGTGGGCAAACCGGGGGATCCAACGGTTTTGCCGGAAAAGCTGCGCGCCAAGGAGGCTCCGAACGAGCGGCGCAAATTAAGCGCGAGTATTTGCGAAGGACCGTTTCGGTTCTGACCTTGTCGTTCCCGGCCGGAGTCATCGCTCTGGCTTGCTGGGTTGCGCGAGAGACAACGGGTGGGCGATGGCTATGCCTTGGATGTCGGGTAGGTCGCCAGCGCCCGCATGTATTGAGCCCGTTCGAAGGCTGAGGGATCGGGACAGTTTCTCTGGCTCATGCTGCCTTTAAGTTGTTCGACCGACTCGTATTCATGCTCCTCCATCCACTCGCGCATTTCGCGCTCGACCACCTTGATGAAATCGATGCCGCGCCGGAGAAGAATCGAACACATCATGGTCACGTCCGCTCCTGCCATGAGCATCTTGAGCGCGTCGCTCGCGCGATGGATCCCGCTGGTGGCAGCCAGGTTGGCGCCGATTCGGCCGTAAAGCATCGCGATCCAGCGCATCGGCAGACGCATCGCCATGGGTGTGCTGAGGAGGATGTTGGGAGAAATTTCCAAAGTCTCGAGCTCGATATCCGGCTGATAGAAACGATTGAAAAGCACGAGCGCGTTCGCCCCCTGGCGATCGAGCCGGCGGGCAAAGTGGGCGAAGTTGGTGAAAAAAGGACTGAGCTTGACCGCAATCGGGATTTTCACCTGCGCCTTGACCGAACTGAGAATGGTCAAGTACTCGTTCTCGAGATCGGCCGCACTCCGGTCCGGATCGCTCGGCACATTGTAAATGTTGAGCTCGAGGGCGTCCGCGCCGGCCTGCTCGATCTCGCGGGCATACTTCATCCAGCCGCCAAAGCTGGAGCCGTTCAAGCTCCCGATGATTGGAATATGGACCGATGCCTTGGCCCGCGCGATGTGATCAAGATAGGCTTCTGGACCGACCTTGAAATCCTCCCGTTGGGGAAAGAAGGAGAGTGACTCGGCATAACTCTCGGTTCCCTGCTCGAGATAGTAGCTTAGTTCGTGGTGATCGCGCCGGAGCTGTTCTTCGAAAAGGGAATGAAACACGATCGCGGAAGCACCCGCGTCTTCCATCCGCTTGATGTTGTCGGGATTCTCCGAAAGCGGGGAGGCGGAGGGAACGAGCGGGGTGCGCAGTTTGAATCCGAGATAATCAGTGGTGAGGTTCATGGCTTGTTTGTTTCCTTAAGGTTTCTGCTGGCGAGGAATTCATAGTAGGCGCGACGCGCATCCACCTCCGCCTGGGCCTCGGCCAGTAACTGTGTCGCGGCTCGCGGGTCACTCTTTTCCAACATGCGGAAGCGATTCTCGAGCTTGAAGTAATCGCCCGTCCTGAGTCGGGCCGGCGCCGAATCGAGGTGCAGCGGATTCTCCTTTGTCCGCAGCCGGTCGGGGTTGTAGCGGTAAAGGAGCCAGTGCGCGGAATTGACCGCCGCCTTCTGGTTTTGCATGGCCGTCGCCATGTTGATGCCGTGAGCGATGCAGTGGCTATAAGCAATAATGAGGGCCGGTCCTTCGTAGGCCTCCGCCTCGAGAAAGGCTTTCAAAGTGTGTTCATCCTTTGCCCCCATCGCGACCGAGGCGACATAGATGTGGCCATAAGTCATTGCGATCAGTCCGAGATCCTTCTTCGGAGTGCGTTTCCCGCCGGAGGCAAACTTGGCGACTGCGGCACGAGGGGTCGCCTTGGAGCATTGACCGCCGGTATTGGAGTAAACTTCGGTGTCGAGGAGCAGCACCTTTACATTTCGACCGCTGGCCAGGACATGATCGAGACCGCCGTAACCGATGTCATATCCCCAGCCATCGCCACCGACGATCCAGACGCTTTTCCGCACGAGGGTATCGGCAACCGCGAGGAGTCGTTTGGCAGGAGGACCGCCTAACGAATGAAGACGCCGCTTCAGCTCTTCCACCCGCGCGCGTTGCTCGGCGATGTCGGCTTCGTCGCGCTGGCGGGCATTGAGAATGTCCATGGCAAGGTGACGTCCGACCTGGGGAATGAGCCGGTGGAGGAGTTCGCCCGCGAACTCCTGTTGCTTATCGAGGGAAAGGCGGAAGCCAAGGCCGAACTCGGCATTGTCCTCAAAGAGCGAGTTGGACCAGGCAGGTCCGCGGCCCTGGTTATTGGTGGTGTAGGGTGCGGTCGGGAGGTTGCCGCCGTAAATCGACGAACAACCCGTTGCGTTGGCGATGATCAACCGGTCGCCGAAGAGTTGGGTGAGTAACTTGATGTAAGGCGTTTCCCCACAGCCCGCACAGGCCCCTGAGAACTCGAAAAGTGGCTGACGCACCTGCACCTCCCGGACATTCGCATCGGTCAGACGCGTCCGATCAAACTCCGGCAGCGAGAGGAAGAAGTTCCAGTTAGCGCGTTCTTCCTCCCGCAACGGAAGCTGCGGCTGCAGGTTGATTGCCTTCAACCGCGCCTCCGATTTGTTCCGGGCCGGGCAGACATCGATGCAAATGCCGCAACCGGTGCAATCCTCAACCGCGACCTGCAGGGTGTAACGCAGATCCTTCCACTCCGGCAGGCGAGCCGGGTGCGACTTAAATGCCGATGGCGCGTCTTCGAGCCGGGCTGGTTCGTAGACCTTGCTGCGGATGACGGCATGCGGGCAGACCATGACGCATTTGCCGCATTGAATGCAGACGTTCGGGTCCCAGACCGGCACCTCGGCGGCAAGGTTACGCTTCTCAAACTGCGTCGTGCCGGTCGGAAAGGTGCCGTCGCTAGGCAAGGCGCTCACCGGTACCTGGTCCCCGCGCCCCGCCATGATTTCGCCGAGAACGCTGCGGACGAAGTCGGGGGCGCGCTTCATCTCGCCATTCCGGCCGGCCGGACGCGGCGTGACCGTGTCTGGAATTTCGACTTCGAAGAGATGCGCGAGAGTCGCTTCGACTGCGCGCAGATTCATCTCCACGACTTCATCGCCTTTCTTCGCATAAGTCTGGCGAATCGAGTGCTTGATTGCCTCGATCGATTTCTCCGCCGGCAGCACTCCCGAGATGGCGAAGAAACAGGTCTGCATGACGGTGTTGATGCGGCCGCCCATGCCGAGCTCGTGCGCCACTTTATTCGCATCGATGACAAAGAAGCGTGGTCGCAGCTCGATCAGGCGGCTCTGGACATTCTCCGGCAATTGAGCCCAGACGCGCTCGCGCGGGAAAGGGGAGTTGAGAAGAAAGGTGCCTTTGGGCGTGAGGGCCCCGAGCACATCCTGACTCTCGAGCAGAAATGGCTGATGGCAGGCAACAAAGTTGGCCCGGTCGATGAGATAACTCGATCGAATCGGCCGCGGGCCGAAACGCAGATGCGAGATCGTCATCGCGCCCGATTTCTTCGAGTCGTAAACGAAGTAGCCCTGGGCGAAAAACTCAGTGTTCTCGCCGATGATTTTGATCGATTCCTTATTAGCCCCGACCGTTCCGTCGGCGCCGAGTCCAAAGAATTGCGCTCGCACGACGTCGTCAGGCTCGATCGAAAAGCTTGGATCGAACTCGAGACTGGTGTGAGAGAGATTGTCGTCAATCCCGATGGTGAAGTGGTTCTTCGGGCTCGTCTCTGCGAGGTTATCGAAGACAGCCTTGATCATCGCGGGCGTAAATTCCTTGGAGGAGAGACCGTAGCGTCCGCCGACGATGACAGGATCGTCCCATTCCTCCTCGTGAAGGGCGTTGACGCAGTCGAGGTAAAGCGGCTCGCCACTGGCCCCGGGCTCTTTTGTCCGATCCAGGACGGCGATGCTGCGGGCCGTTGCCGGGAGTGAGTCGGCAAAGGCTTTGGGGTCAAACGGCCGATAGAGTCGCACTTTCACAACTCCGACTTTTTGGTTGTGCGCGACGAGGTAATCGACCGTCTCGTGGACCGCTTCACAGCCTGAGCCCATGAGCACGAGAACGCGCTCGGCATCAGGCGCGCCGTGATATTCAAAAAGCGAATACTGCCGGCCGGTCAGCTCCTCGAACCGGTCCATCGCCTTTTGCACGATCTGTGGGCAGGCGCTGTAAAACGGATTCACCGTCTCGCGCGCCTGGAAATAGACATCGGGATTCTGGGCTGTGCCACGCAGGACAGGGTGATCGGGTGAGAGGGCGCGGGCGCGATGTTCGAGGATGCGTTCCTCCTTGATCATCCGCTCGAGGACGTCGTTAGGGAGGAGGTCGATCTTGGAGATCTCGTGCGAGGTCCGGAAACCGTCGAAGAAATGAAGAAATGGAATCCGCGACTCCAAAGTTGCGGCATGCGCGATCAGAGCGAGGTCCTGCGCTTCCTGGACAGAGGCTGAACAGAGCATTCCCCAACCGGTCGCGCGTGCCGCCATGACATCGCTGTGGTCGCCGAAGATCGACAACGCCTGGGCCGCGAGCGAACGCGCCGCGACGTGAATCACCGTCGGCGTCAACTCGCCTGCGATCTTATACATGTTCGGAATGACGAGGAGCAGACCCTGGGAGGCGGTGAAAGTGGTGCTAAGCGCCCCGGTTTGAAGGGCACCGTGGATCGCCCCCGCTGTGCCCCCTTCGCTTTGCATCTCGGCGATGGCCGGCACGGTACCCCAGAGATTTTTCACACCGCCGGCCGACCAGGTATCAGCCCACTCACCCATCGGCGAGGCGGGCGTAATCGGGTAAATCGCGATGACTTCATTGAGGGCGTAAGCGATTCGGGCGACGGCTTCGTTCGCGTCGAGAGTTTTGAAGTGCTGTTTTCTCGTCAGGCGTGCTGCTGGTCTGAATCCCCTTGCTCCTGGCATCGGTGCGCGGCTTAAGCGGGCGTCTTCTGCGGCGGGCTTGGTTTTCATCGCTCCAAAGCCTAACCGGCTTGTGAGAAAGCGATGCACGAGCCTTGGGTTTTGCTGTGCAGTTCTTGCGCGAATGGCTTTTTCGGCTCGGGCGCGACCGAGTCGTTCCGGAAGTGAACGACTCCGGTAGGATCTTTGCTGGACGCCGCCGCAGCGAACCGCTCTAATCCGCAGCCGGAGGTAGAAATATGATGCGTATCTTTCTTGCCGGCCTGCTCGGCGGCATTGCAATGTTTATCTGGACGTCGATCGCGCACATGGCGCTTCCCCTCGGCGAGACAGGCGTGGAGGAAATGCCTAACGAATCCGCCGTGCTCGCGACCATGCAGAAGAACATTGGCGAAAAATCCGGCTTCTACTTCTTCCCCGGTTTCGGTCTCGGCCCGAATCCGACTCGTGAACAGCAGCGGGAAGCGATGAAACAGATGAACGAGCGCCTCGCGCAAAATCCTTCGGGGATTCTGGTCTATCATGCGGCCGGCTCGCATCCCTTCCACATGGGCTCGCTCCTCTCGGTCGAGTTTGTCACCGAACTGATCGCAGCGTTTCTCGCCGTCTTTCTTTTGGCCCAAACGCGGCTGGCGAGTTACGCCGCGCGCGTTGCTTTCGTCACGGTCATCGGGATCATTGCCGCGATTTCAACCAACGTTTCCTACTGGAACTGGTACGGCTTTCCGGGTGACTACACCGCCGCTTACATTTTCATTCAGTTTGTCGGGTTCCTTTGCGTCGGGTTGGTGGCCGCTTGGGTTCTGAAGAATCGCCCCGCGCGGGCGACAGCTTAGGTTAAAGCCGGACCGCCTCTGATCACGCCGGTGGCGAGGAACCATTTGCCTCAGGAGCCCTGATCAGGCCACTGTCCGCCCGTGAGACTCGGCCTCCTCGCTGCAATGCTTCTCCTCGGGACACACGTCGCGGTTGCAGGCCTCGATCCTGCCGCAGTTCGCAAAGCCGCCAGCTATTCGGCGCGTCATCGCGGGCGATCTGTTCTCGTCATCCAAAACGGCAAGACAATCTTCAAAGATTATTCGGGCCGGGCGACAGCGGATACTCCGATGCGAATCTACAGCGGGACGAAAGCGTTCTGGAATCTGGCCGCGCTCGCCGCGGCTGAAGACCGCATCCTTAATCTCGATGAGCGGGTTGCCGATACGATCGTTTCCTGGCGGAAGGACCGGCGCAAGTCGCAGGTTACTATCCGACAGTTACTCGACTTTTCCTGCGGGCTCGCACCCGGTTTCGGGTTGCAGGTAAACGAGTATGGCAACCGCGACAAAACCGCCCTGGCACTGCCAATGGTGGCGGAGCCCGGTAAGTCTTTTATTTATGGGCCGAGTGCGCTTCAGGTCTTCCACGCGGTCTTGAAAGAAAAGCTGCATGGAAAGACACCGACGGATTATCTGGAGCGCCGCATTCTCCGTCCGATGCACCTGGGGTCGCAGCGTTATCTCAAGGATCGCGCCGGCAATCCTCTCCTGGCTGCCGGCTTTATCATGACTGCGCGACAATGGGCGAAGATGGGCGAACTGGTTTTGCGCGAAGGCAAACCAGTTCTCCGACCCGGGTCACTCGCCCAATCCTGGCAGGGCTCACCCGCCAATCGTGCCTTCTCGTTAGGCTGGTGGAACAACCGCGCCGCGCCGCACGGCCGCGAGTTCGATTTCGAGGAGATGCTGGAGCCAGGATGGTCGCATCAGGACTGGCACAATGCCTGTCTTTGCCGGGAGGCGCCGCGCGACCTGGTCGCCTGTATCGGCAGTGGTTATCAGCGGCTCTACGTCATCCCTTCCTTGAATCTTATAGTCGTTAGGCAAGGGGCCGGCGGGAAATTTTCCGATGGACATTTTCTGCGGCTCCTGCTGGGGAAATAAGCTGCCGGACGCCGGTCCCGCTCAGCTAATGGGCAGCGCGGCGGAGGCGATCCATGATCGCGACCCCGAGTCCTTCCTCAGGCAATGCTTCCGCCACAATGCAATCGAGGTGAGCGTGATCGAGTTCGCGGAGTTGGCGAAAGAGATTCGCGGCCGCTTCGCGCAGGTTGCCGGTCCGGCTCAGTCGTCGCGATTCGACGAACGTCTCCGAGAATGGTTTATCCGTCCAAAGGAGCGCCCCGTAACGTTTGCCACGCGGGACTGAGATGGTCGAGATGTCCGGCGCGATCTGGAGCGGAGTAATTGGTTGATAATGGGCCGCCAATTGTCCGGGCGATTCGGTCGAGCCGTAGTTGCGCATGCGCACCTCGGCAAACCCAGCCAGTTCTTCGTTTGTGATCGGACCGGAACGGAGCATCTCGACTCGACCATCCCGCAATGCGATCACAGTCGACTCAATCCCGTGATGGGTTGCACCACCATCCAGGATCAGCGGGATTCGGCCGGATAATTCTTCCGCCACATCTGCCGCTGACGTCGGACTGATCCGGCCGAAGCGGTTTGCGCTTGGGGCGGCCAGCGGTTTTCCCAACGCTCTCGCCACTTCAGTGAAAAGGCGATGGGCGCTCATCCGCACCGCCACCGTGTGCAGTCCGGCGGTCACGATCGGCGGAACAATCTCCGCGCGCGGCAAGACGATCGTGAGCGGGCCCGGCCAGAAATGATTGGTTAATCGCTCGATCAGCGGGCGGGTCGCCTCATCTGTCAGCGCCACCCGCTCGAGCCAGCTGCGATCCGGCAGGTGGACAATGAGCGGATCGAAATGGGGCCGTTCCTTTGTCTCGAAAATCTTCGCAACCGCGTCGGCGGCGAGAGCGTCCGCCGCCAGCCCATAAACCGTTTCAGTCGGAAGGGCGACCACTTCGCCGGCGCGCAGAAGCTCGACCGCCTGCGCCACTGCCTTTCGCCGTTCGTCCGGCGTGCCCGTTGGCGCCACTTCCGTCTTCATCATCTCTGGAGCAGGTTGGCGCGAGCCCGTTCCGCATTGGCGGCGGCGATCTCCGCGGTGTCCCCGACCGCAGTCAGATGTCCCATCTTGCGGCGCGGACGCGGCTGCTTTTTGCCATAGAGATGGAGATGAACATTCGGTTCGGCGAGGGCGGCGGGCCAATTCGGTTCGCCACCGCTCCAAAGATCGCCAAGCAGATTCACCATCGCCGCCGGGCGCAACAGATCGGTCGCGCCCAGGGGCAGGCCGCAAACCGCACGGACATGCTGTTCGAACTGGCTCGTGACGCAGCCTTCGATCGTCCAGTGTCCGGAGTTGTGCGGCCGCGGCGCCAGTTCGTTAATGATGAGCTCACCGTCGCGTTTGAGGAACATCTCCACTGCAAGCAGCCCCACCAGCTCGAAGCGCAGTGCGACAGCACAGGCCAGCTCGCGCGCCGCGCGCGCCGTCCCTTCGCCGATTCGCGCCGGGACCAGGGTGACGTCGAGAATGTGATTGCGATGGATGTTCTCGCAGACCGGGAAGACGGCGGTCGAGCCATCCGGGGCGCGGGCCACGATAACAGAAATCTCCCGGTCGAAATCGATCGCCTGTTCCAGCACGCAAACCTCATCCTCTCGCCCGGCCCAGACCGCTTCAAGGTTAGTTCCCATTTCGATCCGCTCCTGCCCTTTGCCATCATACCCAAAGGCGCCGCCCTTTAGAATTGACGGCCTCCCGATCGCCTCGACCGCCTTGGTTAGATCGGCCAGGCTTGCAACCTTGCGAAAGGGCGCGACCGGAAATCCTGCGTCGGAAAGAAATTCTTTTTCCCGGAGCCGGTTTTGGGCGATCAGAAGGATCTCGCCGCGCGGGCGGACGAGCCGGTTGCCCGATGCCCATTCGATTGTGGTGGCGGGGATGTTCTCGAACTCGAAAGTGAGCACATCGATGGTGCGCGCGAATTTCCGGACCGCGGCTTCATCGGCATAGCTGGCCGCGGTGGCGCGATCCGAGAGTTGGGCGGCGGGCCCGTCCTTGTCGGGGGAGAAGGTGTGTACCCGATAACCCATTCGCCGGGCGGCGAGCGCAAACATGCGGCCGAGCTGGCCACCGCCCATGACACCGATCCTGGTTCCTGGAAGGAGCGGCTTCTGCGCGCTCATGGCAGCTTCTGCCGGAGCACGGTTTTGGTCTGCCGCCGCCGGAACATTTGAACAGCGCTGCGCACCTTAGCGTCCTGCAACCCGATGATGCTGGCGGCGAGGAGGGCAGCGTTTTTCGCGCCCGAAGTCCCGATCGCAAGCGTGCCGACGGCCACCCCGGCCGGCATTTGCGCAATCGAGAGCAGCGAATCAAGTCCTTTAAGCGCGCGCGACTCGACCGGAACCCCGAGAACCGGCAGCCATGTCTGAGCCGCAATCATACCCGGCAGATGGGCTGCGCCGCCCGCGCCGGCGATAATCACCTGCACGCCACGGTCCGCCGCTTCCTGGGCGAACCTCGCCATCAGATCCGGGGTGCGATGAGCAGAGACAATCCGGTGTTCGGACGGCACACCGAGTTGCCCGAGCATCTCGACGCAATGCTGCATCGTCTCCCAATCCGAGGCGCTCCCCATGACGACACTGACCGGAGGAGCCTTCTTTTTCGCCATAGAAACCAGAGGCTCATCCCTTCTCCCGGTGCGGGAAAATTGCAATCGGTTTTTCTGGAGGTCGCGGCGGGTTGGAATCTCTCAACCCGGTTCTTGCTACGGCGGGGTGGCGCTGCTGCGCGGTTCCAGGAAGAAGGGCGAGGAGCCGGCCGCGCCTGAGGCAGCCCGGACTCAGAGCTGCTCGAACTTGTAACCGCGTTGGGCGAGCAGGTCGCGAACGTTGTTCTCGCCGTAAAAGTGAGCGGTCCCAACCACAATCGCAGTCGGGACTCCGCTCTTGAAAGCCCCATCGATTTTCTTGATCCAGCGCAAATTCCGATAATCGAGCAGCCGAATTTCGGCGCCGAGATTAAGATCCCGATCGCGTTTTTCCAAGGCGACGAGCTTGGCAATGTCACCATGTTTCCAGGCGTCGCGGAGCTGATTAAAGTCGTCGCGCCGTTTGTCCCCTTTCACCAGGGCATCGAGCAGCATGATCTCGGCATCGATATCGGCCATGCCGGCAAGGACCTCGACGTGTTCGGAGGCGGTTTCAAGGCCGGCACAGGTTTTGCCCGCTCGCATCGCCTTATAGGCAAGGATACGATCGACACCGTTACGGGAGTAAACATCGTTATACCCGCGGATTCCCCAGACATAGAAGGAGATCGCCCAGGGTCGCAGGTTCATCATGTCCTTGACGTAATGCTCCCCGACATGGAAATCGTGGCCGAGATAGTTTGAGATCCGGAATTTCTTCTCGAGAAAGCCCCATGTTTTGGGATGGATATGGTGACGAATCTCATCTCCCTCGGGATAGGTTGTGGCCGCGTCAAACTTGTCGGCAAACTCGTTTTCGCTCTTCGGGTCGGGGGCGACCTCGAAGTAAAATTGCTTCGATTCCTTAACAGCCAGGTCGTAGGGAGGCGACAGCGGCAAATCGCGTGCGCTCAGGGCGTGAATCGTTCCCACAAGATAACAGGGAGCGGCTGCGTTTGTAACACGCCAGACGCAGGCAGTAGCTCCAGTCAGGGATGGATGAAAAAGGAAAACCGCTGCGAAGAAAACGCAGCCCGCCAACATCCCGCGAGGGGAACAGTTCTGTTTCACGGGAGGCGCTTCTAGTGATTCGTCGCGGCAAGGTCAAGGATTTTGTGACAAGATTCCGAGTGAATCGAAAACTCCCGGCAGAACCTTCCGTCACCTTCCGAGAGGAGGTGCGGCGAATCTATGCCGAGCTTGGGCAGCGTCCGGTTGAACGCCACTGCGTCCGTCGGAGCGAATGCTGCCAATTTAAGCTGACCGGGCTGACACCTTATCTCACGAAGGGGGAAGCGCTCCTTGCCGCTCAGGCCTGGCGCGCCACCGGCCGGAAACGTCTGCCTAATGATTCGAATGGAGCCTGTCCCATGCTGGAGCGAACCAGCGGCAAATGCCTGATTTACGCCGATCGGCCCTTTGGCTGCCGCACCCATTTTTGCCCGGCTGCGGGAGGTCCGCTGGCCCGGCGCGACGTCCTCGACTTGATCCGGAGACTGGAAACAATTGATGCCCAACTCGGTGGCAACGGTCCGCGCAAACTGCCCGGAGCGGTGGCGGAGGCGTTAGGCGACTTGGCCTGAGGGCAATCAGGTCGCGTCCGCCACAATAACGACGGCTCAACCGGTATTTTCGCCTAACGAGACTCCGGCTGGAACTGAACCGCTTTTGGAGCTGGCGCGCCTTCGCGCCGAAAAAGGAAATAACCATCCCCGGAGAGCGGCCCGAGGGCGGGCCGGCTCCAATGTCACCGCAGCCTCCATCGTCGTCGGCGCAGGTGGAATCGTTCCACTAATGCGCAGCCGCGGGACCTTTTCCGCCACGCACCTTTCTGAAGAAGAAGACAAAAGGAGTCGTGATAAGACAGAGAAGACCGAAGAGCTGAAAATTGTGCGAGTACGTCACAAGGAGGGATTGCTGGCCCAGAATCCCGTAAAGAATCTGTGGCGCCTGGTGGGTGGCCTGCCAGGCACTTTCACGCATGGCCAGACTGTGCTGAATGGCCGCGAGCTTTTGCTGATAAACAGGGTTGTATTGAGAGAAGTGACTAACGAATGCAGCCTGGTTGGATTGGGCGCCGCGCGACACCAGGGTGGTGAGACCTGCAATCCCGACGCTCCCTCCCAGGTTCCGCAGAAGGTTGAATAATCCGCTTGCGTTCCCAATCTGATCCTGGTCGAGCGTCCCCATCGCGGAAGTTGCGAGCGGAACAAAGATGAAGCTGATCGATATGCCGCTGAGGATTGTCGGCCAGACAATGCTGATCATTCCGATACTGAGATTGATGTTACCAAAGAGCCAGGAGGAATAGGCCAGCCCGATAAAGCCGATCGTGATCAGGACCCGGTTACTAATTTTCCCAACGAGACGACCCACGATGATGGTAGCGAAAAAGGCCCCGACACCGCGGGGACTGAGGGCGAGCCCGGCATCGAGCGCGGTGTAACCAAGCAGGTTCTGCATGAAAAGCGGCAGGACCGCAATCGTGCCGTAAAGGAGCGCGCCGAGGATGCCGATGAGAAGACAGCCAATCGCGAGGTTGCGGTTTTTCAGGACACGGAGGTCGACGAGCGGCTTGGCGGCCGTTAGTTCCCGCACGACAAAAGCAACGAACGCGATCGCGGAAATCACAATGCACCACGCAATCGTGTGTGAGCCGAACCAGTCCAGCTCCTGCCCTTTGTCGAGCACGTATTGGAGCGTTGCGAGCCAGATCGCGAGAAAACCAAATCCGATATAATCGATTGAGCGCGCGCTGACGCGGTTGAGATAGGGCGGATCTTCGATGAACTCACTCGCCATAAACCCGGCGAGAATGCCGACCGGAAGGTTTATGTAGAAGACCCAGCGCCAACTGTAGTTATCGGTGATCCAGCCGCCCAGCGTCGGCCCAAGAATCGGCGCTACCACCACGCCCATCGCGAATACCGCCATGGCCGAGCCTCGTTTTGCAGGCGGGAAACTTTCGAGCAGGACCGCCTGTGAGATTGGCTGTAAGGCGCCGCCAGCGGCACCCTGCAAGACTCGGGCGATGACAAGGAACCCGAGACTGCCGGCTGCCCCGCAAAGGGCGGAGGCGATCGTGAAGAAGGCAATGCAGGCGACCAGGAAATTCTTTCGGCCGAAAAGATTCCCGAGCCAGTTGGTCGCGGGGAGGATGATCGCGTTAGCGACCAGGTAACTGGTCAGAACCCAGGTCGCTTCATCGGTCGTGGCGGAAAGATTCCCGGCGATGTGCGGCAGGGAAACATTGGCGACGGAAGTGTCGAGCACTTCCATGAAGGTGGCGAGCATGACCGAAGCGGCGATGAGCCACGGATTGTGATGCGGCCGCCAGGCCAGCTGCTCGTTAGGCTGATTCGAAGGCATGAACTCAGGCCTCGCTGACCTTCTTTAGCCACCAGAAAGTTGCGCCCGCGACTAATACGATCGCAATCAACGCTGAGACCGACACTTCAACTGCCGGCCATAAAGAGCCTCGGACCTTCACATCGGGCACCGCCGACATTCCGGGCCCAAGGACATGTTGCACCGCCGGTTGTTCGTCGAGCGCGATCTTCACGGGGACGCGCTGGACGACTTTGACGAAGTTACCAGTTGCATTCTCCGGCGGAAGAAGACTGAAGCGGGCCCCGCTGCCCGCCTGAATGCTATCGACATGCCCGCGCAATGGCCGGGAAGGGTAAGCGTCCACTTCGACTTCTGCCGGTTGACCGGGACGCATGTTTGTGAGCTGCGTTTCCTTGAAATTGGCCGTCACCCAGACGTGTTGCGGAACGATCGCGAAAAGCGGTTGACCCATCTGCACGTAATTGCCCGGCTCGACCGTTTTGTTCGTGACCCGGCCGGCTTCGGGCGCAGTCACAACCGTGTAAGATTCCTGAAGTTGCACCTGTCGCAATTCCGCCTCTGCCTGGGCCACCTCGGCTTGCGCCGCGGCAACCTGGGTCCGTGCGGAAGCAGCCTGTTTCACTGCTTCGACGGCAAAGGCCTTCGCCGCCTGCAGTTGTTTCTTCTTCGACTCGAGCGTTGCCTCAGATGAGGTGGCATCGGCAAGGGAATGCTGGTAATCCTGCTTTGAAATCGCGCCGCTCGCGATCAGGGCTTTGTTACGGCTGAGGTCGCCCTGCAACTTTTGGGTATCGGCCGCGGCGGCATTGGTGCTCGCCTGCACCGATGCGAGCGCCGCTTTCAGGGTATCGACGTGAGCGGCCGCCTGCTCCGCCGACATGCGGGCGTTCTCCAGATGGGCTTGTGAGACTTGAAGGGCAGCGCGTTTCTGAGCCACCGCAGCTTCGGCATCCCGGCGGTCGATCTCGAGTAAGACCTGTCCCTTCTTCACCAGCTCGTTGTCCCTGACTTTGACCGCCGAGACGCGCCCCGAAATCTTCGGGGCGACGCTGACGATGTGAGCATCGATGAAAGCGTCATCCGTGCTCTCGTGGGTGAGCCCGTGGAAAAAGATGGTGGCGAGATAAATGATCGCGGCCACGGCAATGAAGGCCGCGCCCAGGACAACGCGACGGCGATGGAAGAACGGCTTCTTCTTTTCCGCGAGTTCGTGATTCTCGAGATCGACGAGGCGATGGTCGACATCTCCGCTCGCATGAGATTTTACCGCAGGTTCTTCTTCGAGGACTGGCATAAGCTTGAAAGTCGTCAGGCAGGACTGCGCAGACCGGCCGCGCAGAACTGAATGATGCGTTGCAGGACGGCTTCGCAGTTGGTCAGACGACAACGGCCGTTGGAGGAAAACTCCAGTACCTGCGAGTGCGCGACCGCGTGAAAAAAGGCGCCCTGAGCAAAGTGCAGCCGCCAGTGCGCCTCGATCGGGGAGAGCTGCGGCAAACTACGGCGGAGCGCGTGATAAAAGCGCCGATTCTTCTCCGCGAATTCTTCCTGAACAAGGGGTTTGAGAAACGATCCGGGCGTTGCCAGGCAGAGAGCGAGAAGGCGAAGGAGGTTATGCCCGCCTCGGCCGGGCCGGGCAATCAATTCGATCACGGGGCGAAAGAGCGCTTCGAGAATTTTCTCGACCGCGACCGGTTTCTCGCCGGCTTCCGTTTCGAACCGATCCAGCAGAGCGAGGCGCGCCTGGTTGAGGGGCTTCATCCGCCGATTCAACATGGCGAGGATAAGCGCGTCCTTGGTCGCAAAATGGTAATTGACGGCCGCGAGATTCACCCTGGCGGCGGCGGTGATGGCGCGGAGCGAGGTGGCCTCGAAGCCATGGGCGGCGACGAGACGCTCCGTGGCGTTGAGAAGAGCGACCTTGGTGGCATGCATTTGTTCCGGCATCAGCCCTCAAATTAATCAAACGTTCGTTTGAATCAAGGAGGGGCCGGGAGTCGGAAAAAACCTGAGCGAACCTTCCGCTGCGACCGCGCCGGGCTTCCCGGAAGGTCGTGCACGGCCGCCTCGAAAACGGCTGCACTCTTGCGTTCAGGCCGCTTTCCGGGCGCGCTTTGTTCCTTTCTTCTTTTTTCTGCCCCCTTCGGTCTTGGCGAGGCTCTGTTGCAGGACGGAGACAAGGTCGATCACATTGGGCGACGGCTTCTTCTCTTTCGGCTTGGGTTCGAGTTCCTTGCCGCCCGCCTCGACTTTTTCCTCAATCACATCCAGCAAGGCGTCACGGTATTCGTCCTTGTACTTGGCCGGATCCCACTTCGAAGTCATGTTATCAACCAGCGTCTCCGCCATTTCGAGTTCGCGTTTTCCTGGCTGGGACGATCGCTTCGGCACATTCAGCTTTTCTGGATCGGAAAGCTCGTCGGCGAAATGCATCAGCTCGAGCACGAGCACCTGTTTGAGCGGTTTTACTCCGGCAAGGTATTGGCGTGTCTTAATAATGACCTTGGCGATCCCGACCTTATGGGTCTTCTCCAGCGTCTCCCGGAGGAGGGCATAGGCCTTGTCGCCGCCTTTCTGCGGTTCGAGATAGTACGGCTTGTAAAAATACATCGGGTCGATCTCTTCGACTTCGACGAAGTCCTGAATGTCGACGGTTTGGGTCGCCTCGAGATCCACCCGCTGGAAGTCTTTTTCGTCCAGAACGACGAACTTTCCTTTCTCGTACTCGTAGCCTTTCACGATTTGATCCCACGGGACTTCCCTGCCGTCCTTCTCCGCGACCCGCTTGTAATTGACCGGGCTGAGGTCGGTCTTGCGCAGGAGGCGGAACTTGAGGTCCTCCCGCCGGGTCGCGGGATAGAGCGCGATTGGGATGTTGACGAGCCCAAAGCTGATACTGCCTTTCCAGATTGCACGCATCGCAAAAAGGAAATCGCGGCTCGGGAGGGATTTGCGCGCTCTACCGCGTCGGGCTCCTCGTCATTCTCAGGTTGCCGACGAACTCTTTCCCTTCGAGCAGGACTTGATTTGAGAACGCGAACTCGCGCATGGAAGCTGCGCGATGCAGGGACGCTGCGCGATCTGTCAACGGGAGGAACGTCTCACCCGACATCACCTCATCCCGCGCACCCGGCACCCCAACAAATGGAATAAGCGCGAGTTCGATCGTGCCGCGGTACGCAAGGTGGTCGGAATCTGTCGCCCCTGCCATTCTCAGATCCATCAGCTCTTGAGCGAGAAGCAACTCGAACGCGAGTTCAATACCGTCGAAAAACTGCGCGCTCACCCGGCAATCGCGAAGTTCGTCGCCTGGATCCGAGAGAGGCCGGCCGGTTTCCGCGCCGCCATGCGCAGCTCGAAAGCAGTTCGGGCGGCTCGCTCCTTCAAAAACGGCGACTGCTGATAAGGCCGCGTTCGCGGTCTCGGCGGAGTCAGCCGCTCCCGGCCGGGGTTACGCGTTTGAGATAGACATGCTGAGACTTTTCGCGACTGAACCCGAGCCGACCGTAAAAGAGATGAGACTCTTCCCGAAGGGTGTTACTCCCGACCAGAATTTCCCCGATCCCGCGCTCTTTCGCCCATTGTTCGACGGCTGCAACTAACTCTCGGCCGACACCGGTTCTCCGCGCGGCTTGATCGACCACCAATCCGGTAATCTCAACCCGCGGTGGAGCGATGAGCAGGTTCCGCTCTTCGGCGGCGACCCAGCCAAGAAGCGTGTCCTCGTTTTCGATCGCGGCAACGGCCACGAACTGGTGGGGACGATCGGCGAACTTCAGCCGGGAAGAGATCTCATCGGGAGTGGCGGGATAACCCAGGACTCGGGCGAGCCGGGCTACCTCGGCGATGTCATCCAGGGTCGCGCGGCGAATGAAATAGGGCGGTTCGGTTCCGGTGATCACACCCCGAGGAAAACGGTGCGCTCCTCAGGCGGCCTCGGTAAGTTCCGCGACCGCGATGCCGCGCAGTTGGAACAACCGGATAAGCGTCTCTTCGATCAAATTGTTCGGGCAGGAAGCACCGGCCGTGATCCCGACGACAACCTTGCCTTCCGGCAGCCAATCGCGCGCCACGACTTCGCGACGTGCATGCAGATCGTAGTGACGGATTTCCTTTTCGGAGATGAGTCGACTGGCGTTCAGGACGAAGTAGGTCGGCAGCTTCTCCTCGCCCATTTCCGCCAGGTGCGACGTGTTGGAACTGTTGTAACCACCCACAACCAGCAACAGATCCATTTTGACGTTGAGTAACTCACGCAAAGCATCCTGCCGCTCCTGAGTGGCTCCGCAGATGGTGTCGAAGAAACGGAAGTTCCTGGCCGCCAACTCCGGACCGTCGCGGTCAAGGACCGCCTGCTGGATGCGGCGTTGGACTTCTTCGGTTTCACCACGCAACATGGTGGTCTGATTCGCCACCCCGACCGTGCGCAGGTGCACGTCCGGATCGAATCCGGGCGAGTAAGCGCCCTTGAACCGTTCGAGAAACTCCTGCTTGTTCCCGCCCTGGCGAATGTATTGGCAGACATAATCGGCATCGGCCAGGGTGAGGAGGACGAGGTAATGCCCTTTACCGTCGCCGAGGGCGCGCGAACTTGTAGCCTTTGTCTCCTCGTGCTCGGCTTTGCCGTGAATGATCGAGGTGGCTGATTCACTTGCGTATTTGCGCACCCGTTTCCAGACGCTCATGACGTCACCGCAGGTCGTGTCGACAATCTGGCAGCCGCGATCCTTGATCTGTTGCAGGACCGCAAGCTCGGTTCCGAATGCCGGCAAAATCACAACGTCATCCGGGCGTAACTCGGAGATATCCGCCTGTTTGTTTTGACCAATGAGGTTGCGAATCCCTAACGAGGAGATTTGCTCGTTCACCTCCGGGTTGTGAATGATCTCGCCGACGATGAAGAGTCGCCGATCTTTGAAGACTTTGCGCGCGGCATAGGCGAGATCGATGGCGCGCTCGACGCCATAGCAAAAACCAAACTGTTTTGCGAGCCGGACGGTGATGTCACCTACAGAAATGATTCCGCCGTCGCGCCGGACTTTATCGACGATATCGCTGCGGTAGTGGGACTCGACCTGTTCCTGTACTGCGGTCATAACCTCGGGGGTCCGCAGGTTGACCTTGTTCCGAGGGGTGGTGCCGCTGGAAATGAGATTCGCGCTCACCGCCTAATCTCGCCGATCGGAGAGCAGTCGCAACCCATTAGTCGTTGGCGGAGTGACCTGTGAGCGACTGCATTCTCGCCGTCGTGCCGCGGTTCTCGATCGTGGTCGCAATCGGTTCGCGCCAGGATCCGCCCTCCCGAGCACAGGCACGGGCGCGAGTCCAATTCTAGTCCACCAGGAGCGGTCCGCTCGGCTCTTCGAAGCCGGCATCGGTGATCATGAGGCGAGGATCGGGATCCGGTGCCTTGGAGTCATCCACTCGCGTCACGGTCGGCCCGATCGTGGCGTCTTCCGGCTGCGTATTGGCGATGTTCACCGGGGTGCCGATCTTGACGAGGGCGAAGAATTTGGGCGCTGCTTCACCATGCAACCGGACGCAGCCGTGGGTGCGCGGATAGGGATGGACGAAGCCCTGATGGAATCCATAAGCCGGTGCAAATTCGCACCAGAAGCCCATCGGGTAACCGACATACCTGCCGGAGATACTGGCGCCGGCTTCAGCGGGAATCACCCGGTCGCCCTGGACCCGATAGCCATAGGAGCCGGAGCGCTTGTGTTTGATCTTGTTATAGATCGTGAAATGTCCTTTCGGGGTCGGCTTGTTCGGCAGACCGATTGAGACCGCCGCCGCCATCAGGCAACGATCGCCTTCCATCACATAAACGTTCTGTTTCGAAAGCGAGAGGGCGACCCGCACCTTGGAAGGATCGTGCGGTTTGTGCGCGACCACGTGATACTCGGCCGGACCGGTCGGCATGGTGGTGCAGCTCGTCAGAAACACGAATGCGGTCAGCGGCAGGAGAAAAAGGAGACGTAAAATCAGACGCATAACTCGGAAACTGGAGAACCCATGGCGCCGAGTTTGTCAAACGTAGAAGCTCCCGGCAGAGCGGAGCGCAACCCTGCCCGCGGTGAAAACGCGTCCGGATGCGTCTGTCTTATGAGCTCTTAGTCTCGTTAGGCTGGGCCAGTTCGGCGACCATGGTATCAAAACGCCGGACGGAATGGGCATAGAACGGGTAGGGGCGTGTGGCGTCGCTCGGCCGAAAACGCCAATACTTATACATCCAGAGCCAGGGCGAAGGATCTTGTCGAACAACCGGTTCGAACTGATCCCAGCAGAGCTGTGCGATCTCCTGGTCGGTGGCGTCTTCTGCAATCTCCAATTTCGGATGAAAGACAACCCGGCAGCGCCCACCCGGCAATGGCTCCTGGTGGACCGGCACGATCGGCAGCCCGGTGCGGCGATGCAGCCAGGCGTGCGCGTAGGTGACCGACATCTTCATTCCCAGGACATCGATCACAACGGAAGGCTGGCGGGGATGAACTGTCAGATCGACCAGGATGGCGGCGGTCCCGCGGCGCCGGAGGGTTTTGTAGAGCTTTACAATCGCGCCTTCCCTCGGCACGAAATGATGACCCGATTGTTCACGGAGCTGGTTGAAAATCGGATCGAGAAGCGGGTTTTTGAATTCCTGCGAAACAATCGTGGCGACCAGTCCGCGATAAGCGGCGGCCAGGCTGAACCACTCGAAATTCCCGTAGTGACAGGCGGCGATAATGCAGGGTCCGGTCGGGCCGACGGTGCGCGCAAATTCCTCCCATCCCTCGAATTCGATGTAATCGGGCCAGTTCTCTGCATTGATTCGTGGGTTCCAAAAAAGATCGATCATGGTGCCGGCAAACTGCTGGTAGGATTGGCGGACGATGCGGGCACGATCCGCCGATGAATAGCGGTCGCCGAAAACAATCTCGAGATTGCTGAGGGCGACCCGGCGCCCTTCCCGGTCGAGATGCGCGGCGAAGGCCCCGGCCATGCGCGCAAACCTGACCGCGCCTTTGCGCGAGAGCTTGGGAATGAGGACCGCCAGCACTCGCACCCCGATCCATTCCAAGCGGTGGCGGAGGGTTTTCCAGCGAGATCTCAAGCTCCGCTCGTGCTCGTCAGACAATCCGGCCTCCACTCATCCCGTGACCGGCGCGGCCGCCGGGTTCGTTGACTTGAGGGCGATTGATTTTACCTTGCCGCTGGCCCTCGCCAGGCGCGTCGCGCATCGTGAAAAACGTCCTCTTTGTCTGTACCGGCAACATATGCCGCAGTCCCATGGCTCTGGGACTTTTCCGCCGTTTGCTCGGCAATCGCAAGGACATCGAGGCCGATGCCGCCGGGGTTCACGCCGTTCGCGGGCAACCGCCGAGCGTCCATGCGATCGAAGTCTGCCGGCAGCGCGGCATCGATATCTCGGGCTTCCGGAGTCAGCCGCTGACCGCGACCTTAGTCGAGCGGGCCAGTCACATCTTCGCCATGACTGGTTCGCATCTGGAAACCATCCACCTCCTCTTCCCGGAAAGCACCGAGAAGACGTTCTTGCTGCGGGAATTCGAGCAGCCGGGTGCCACGCTTTGGCGTGATTTACCCGATCCGATTGGGATGGGACGCGACATCTATGAGCAGTGCGCCGGGTGCATTGAAAACGCTTTACCGAGTGTGCTCTCGTTCGTAGAAGAAACCGAACTGGCGGTGCCGCGCCCAGGCTACGGAATCGCGGCCGCACGATCTGATCTGGGAATTATGTCGAATCAACCTGAATCCGAAGAGAGTCAGTCATTCCGCGAATCCTCAGGTAAGTCGCTTCGTCAGGTCGATCCCGAGATCGCCGACGCGATTGCGGCGGAGGAACGGCGCCAGCGCGAAAATATCGAGCTGATTGCCTCGGAAAATTTCACCAGTCGCGCCGTCATGGAAGCCCAAGGCTCCTGCCTGACGAACAAGTACGCCGAAGGTTATCCCGGGAAACGCTGGTATGGTGGATGCGAAAACGTCGATGTCGTCGAACAACTGGCGATCGATCGGGCGAAGAAGATCTTCGGGGCGGAACACGTCAACGTCCAGCCGCACAGCGGGGCCCAAGCCAACATGGCAGTTTACTTTTCGGTCCTGAAACCGGGCGACCGCATTCTGACGATGAATCTTGCGCACGGCGGGCATCTTACCCACGGGCATCCGGCGAATTTTTCCGGCAAGCTTTATGAGGTCACGCAGTACGGCGTGAGCCAGGAGACCGAGCAGATCGATTACGATGCCCTGGCGAAATTGGCCGAAGAAGTGCGCCCGGCGATGATTACCGCCGGAGCCTCGGCTTATCCGCGCTACTTTGATTTCGTCCGCTTGCGACAAATCGCGGACGCGGTGGAAGCACTGCTTTTCATCGACATGGCGCACATTGCCGGTCTGGTCGCGGCCGGGGAGCACCCCAGCCCCGTGCCGCACGCACATTTCGTTACCACCACCACGCACAAGAGTCTGCGTGGACCGCGCGGTGGGATTGTCCTTTGCCAGGAGCAGTTCGCCAAAGCGATCGATGCCTCGGTCTTCCCGGGCGTGCAAGGCGGACCATTGATGCACGTCATCGCGGCCAAGGCAGTCTGTTTCCACGAAGCGCTTCAACCGGCGTTCCGGCAATACCAGCATCAGGTCGTGCTCAATGCGAAGGCGCTGGCAGCAGGAGTGGCAAAGCATGGCTTCCGCATCGTCTCGGGCGGGACCGATAATCATCTCATGCTGGTTGATCTGCGGCCGAAAGAAATTAACGGCAGGGACGCGCAGAACACCCTCGACCGCGCCGGAATTACGGTGAACAAGAACGCGATCCCGTTCGACACCTATCCGATTTTCAAGCCAGGCGGAATCCGCCTCGGGACGCCGGCGGTGACGACGCGGGGGATGAAGGAAGAAGAGATGCTGGAGATCGCCGACCTGCTCGCAGAAGCACTGGCCAATCGTGAAAACGAGAATGCAATCGGGAAAGTGCGCCAGCAGGTTCAGCAGCTGACGCGAAAATTCCCGCTTCCCTAGCCGCCAACGGCTCGCCGGGCGGTTGCTTCAGAGGTCACAGGACCTTGCTAACGGCTTCGCTTGCCGACCGGTCATCGCAAGCGAGCCGCGTTGCGTATCAGAGACAATCCGGTTCGCCGGGTCCTTAATTTTTTTATCAACGGTCCCCCAATCTGCGTAAGCTGCGGATCGAGATGACTGATAAGTTACAGCCGAACCCGCTCCGCGAAGGACTTTCGATCAAGGCCGTTCCGCAACCCTGCGCCGTAGTGATTTTTGGAGCGACCGGCGATCTGACCCACCGCAAGCTTGTTCCGGCCCTCTACAATATTGCGGCCGACGGCGAAATGCCTCCGGGCGTGGCGGTGATCGGCTTCGCCCGTCGGCCCAAAACCGACGAGGAATTCCGCGCCGAGATGGAGGAGGCAACGCGGAAGTTTTCGCGCCAGACCGTCCGGGACGAAGTCTGGGCCGGATTCGCCAAATCGCTTTTCTATCATCAGAGCGAGTTCGGCGACGAAGCGGGATACAAATCGCTCGCCCAGCGACTCGAGCAGCTCGATCGCGAGAGTGGAACCCGGGGCAACCGCCTTTTTTACTTTGCCGCCGCGCCCGACCAGTTTGAGACGATTGTGCAAAATCTTCGAAAAGCGGGCTTGAACAAGGCGCGCGAAGGCAGCTGGGCGCGGGTGATTCTGGAAAAACCGTTCGGCAGCGACCTCAGGTCCGCTCAGGAACTGAATCGGGTTGTCCACAGCTGCTTCTCGGAAGATCAAACCTACCGGATCGATCATTTCCTCGGGAAAGAAACCGCCCAAAACATCCTGGTGCTGCGTTTCGCCAATGCGATTTTTGAGCCACTCTGGAATACGCGTTACATCGATCACGTCCAGATCACCGCCGCGGAAACATTAGGGGTGGAAACGCGCGGTGGTTATTACGAGACGGCGGGGGCGCTTCGAGACATGGTGCAGAACCACCTTCTGCAATTGCTTTGCCTCGTCGGGATGGATCCGCCGACGGATTTGGCTGCAGACAGTATCCGCGATGAAAAGGTAAAGGTGGTTCGTTCGCTGCGCCGCTTCACTCCCGAAGAGGTGCGCACCCATGTCGTCCGGGGGCAATACACCGCGGGTGCGATCAACGGCAAGCCGGTCGTTGGGTATCGCGAGGAAGAAAGAGTCGACCCGAAGTCGCAGACCGAGACTTACGTTGCGCTTCGCATGTTGCTGGACAACTGGCGCTGGGCCGACGTGCCGATCTACGTCCGGGTCGGGAAACGATTGCCAAAGTCGAGCACGGAGATTTCCGTTCATTTCAAGCGCGCGCCTCAGGTGTTGTTCAATCGCGAGTCGCAGGTGATTGAGCAAAACGTCCTCGCGATCCGGATCCAGCCCGACGAAGGAGTCTCGCTCCGGATGCAGGCCAAGGTGCCGGGCACGAGTTTCCGGGTCGAATCGGTGAAGATGGATTTTCATTACGGAACCTCGTTCGGGAAAGCGAGTCCGGAGGCGTACGAGCGATTGCTCCTCGACGCGATGGCGGGGGATCCGACTCTGTTTGCGCGTCGGGACGAAGTCGAACAAGCCTGGGCGTTCATCGACACCATCGAGGAAGCCTGGGCCGATCAGGAGCACGCCCCGCAGTTGTATACTTATCCCGCCGGATCCTGGGGACCGGAGGAAGCGGACGAGTTGATGGCACGGGACGGCAGGCGTTGGAGAAGGTTATGAGAATTTCCATTGTAGAACGACCGCTCCGGTTGCTCGAAATGAATCAACCAATTGCAGGTTACGCGCCCGGGCAGGCGAAGCGCCCCGCCTACAATTCCGCGGGACGCGGCGGCTGCGCCACAAACTCTTGGGCTTGCTCTGAAATGACGTATGCCTGCTGAAAGTTTCACCGCCGGGCTGCCGGTCGAAGTCGGCCAGATCCAATCGGAACTAAAGAAGCTCTGGGATTCGAGCGACGGCGTCATGACCCGCGCTTCCCTGGTCAATCTCGCGGTTTACAGCGAAGCCCCCGGTTCGTTAGGCAAGAACACCGCGATCATTTCGCAGTTGACCGAGAATCACGCCTGTCGCGCCATCCTCATCGCCGCCGACCCGAAATCAAAAGAGAGCGGAGTCGACGCCTGGATCAGTGCTCATTGCCACGTCGGCCACAGCGGACGCAAGCAGGTCTGCTGCGAGCAGATCTCGTTTTCCATCCGCGGGGAACGCTGCGGACTCCTGCCGAACATTGTCTTTGCCCAGCTCGACTCCGATCTCCCGCTCTACCTTTGGTGGCAGGAAGAATTCCGGCCGCCGCTCGACCCGCAATTGTGGGCCTGGGTCGATCGCGTCATCTACGACAGCCGAGGATGGCACAACTTCAATGAGCAGATCCGACTCGTCGAAGTTGCGCAGGAGGAAGCCCGGCAACGAATCGTTCTCTGCGATCTCAACTGGATCCGGCTTGTCCATCTCCGCCTCGCCCTGGCGCAGTTCTTCGATCATCCGATCACACATCACCATTTGAACGAATTCCGCACGATCGAGATCACGCACAAACCGGGTTACCGCTCCACCGCGCTTCTTCTGATCGGTTGGCTCGCAGGACAACTCGGTTGGGACGGCGGCGACGATGATTCGCCGAATTTCTGGCTGAACAAGGACGACCGGTCCCGCCAGATCGCAGTCACATTGAAAGAAGCGGAAGGCGAACCGATCAGCGCCTGCCGGATCATGACGAAACAGGCTGAGTTCCGGATTGAGCACAAACCGGGAGCTGATCTCCTCGACGTTTTCTTCGGCCGGACCGAGGGTCGCAAGATGCAGCAAGTGCTGCCCGCCGGAAAGGACGATGCGGTTGAGTTGTTGCGCGAGGAACTCGGCCGGGGCGGTCCGCATCGGGTCTATTTGCGCGCAATCTCGAAAGTGCGGGAATTGCTCTAGACGCTCTGCTGCGCGAAGCGCGCGAGGATCGAATCGGGTTGAATCCCTCGGGCCTGGCTAGAGGTGCGGCCCCGAACAGAGTCACTATAGCGGACGAGCTGAAGCTCGTCGCTCCGGCGGGACATGCTTCCGCATGTCCAGAGTCGCTCAACCTTGAATCGATCCGGCCGAGCCGACGGCACCGAGATTGGTTACCTCGCCTCGTTCAATGACCAGTCGTAATCCTGGTAAGTGATTTTGACATCGTCAGGCAAAGCTGGATGCCGCCGTTTATTGATGAATGCCAGCACCCCGCCAACCGACTCGAAGTCTTCCTTGTACCAATTGAAAATCGCAGAAAGCGCAGCCGTTTTTTTCTGCGGGATGTAATCGACTCCCTTTTGCGAATTGACGAAAGTGACCGCGAGTTTTTCCAGTTGTTGGTCGAGTTGGTCCCCGCGAAACGGCTGCCGATTCAGTAATGGACAACTCCGGCTGGCACAATTGAGGGCGCAGTGAATCCGCGGCTCCTGAAACCGGCGCCGGATAATGTCTTTCTCGAGATGGTTGAAACTCATCTTCTCGCCCGCCACCTTGATGCGGGGGCTGAGAAAGAAGATGAACAACGGGTCCTTGACACTTTTGGTCGGGTACTTCGCGAGCGCTTCATGCAGGATCCAGGCATTGTAGGCATTGAGATAAAAGGCCAGCTGATCCTTTTTGCCTAACGACGAGACATCTTCTCGCGCGATCGCATCCGCCACCTCCTCGATCGCCTGCATGTCGGCGGCGTTGTTCTTCCAGGTAGCGTACTTAACACCGTTGTCGGTGACGTAGGTCCTTAGGAGGCGGTTATAGGTCTCAATCCATGGCGTGGTGTTGGCGGCCTGGATCACCTCGGCAAAAAGGAGGACGAATGCGACGACTGCGAATCGGCCAGGGTGACCGTCGAACATGCCGGCAACTTGGGAGAAGGCTGCGGTTCAGGCAAGTGCCCGGCTCTCAGGATTCGCCTGCCGATCAAGTAATCGGCTCTGGCAAGCTCACGTCCCAAAATGCTTTCGCCAGGGAAGGGGAACTTCCGAGGCCAGCCGGTGAAAGAGTCCGCGCAAATCAGCCACGTTCTTTTGGATCGTGAAAAGCTCGGCGGCGCGCGCCCGGCCTTCTTTGCCCATCGAAACGACAAGCGCGTGGTCTTCCAGGAGGCCGGCGACGGCGTCGGCGAGTGCAACTGGATTGCGCTCTGGAACCAGAAAGCCTGTTCGATTGGCCACCACCATTTCCGGGATCCCGCCGATGGCGGTGGAGACGACCGGCAATCCCGCCGCCATTGCTTCCATCACCACCGTGGGAAGGTTGTCCATTCCGCCACCCTGTTCCGTCACCGAGGGGAGGGCGAATACCGTGCTTCGCGCCAATTCGCTGACGACCTCCTCCTGCGGGCGTGGTCCGGCCAGGCTGAGCGTCGTCATCAGGCCGGCCCGTTCGATCTGACTCCGCAGCTGTTCTTCGAGCGGACCTTCCCCAATGATTTCGCAATGGAATGCGAGCCCCCGATCGCGTAACAACCGACAGGCTTCAATCAAATCAGAAAACCCCTTTTTCTCGATGAGACGACCGACGGAAAGGATCTTCGGCGGCGCGGCCGAGAAATCAGTTTCTCGAAAGCCCCCGAGGTCGATTCCGTTGTAGACGCACACGATCTTGTCGGCGGCGTCGGGGAACTTGTCGCGCAGAAACCGGACGCCGAAATGACTCACGGTCACAACGGCGCGCGAGTTGCGCACGAGTTCGGCCAGTGAAATCTCAAAGGCCTTTGGCGCGAAGATATCGTTGGCATGAGCCGTGAAACTGAACCCGATAGCGAAAAAGCGCCTGATCCACCAGGCGGTGCGTGCCGCCATTCCGGCAAAATGCACGTGGAGATGTTCCACTCCGAGTGCCTTGAGTCGCGGTCCCAGCCAGGCCGCTTGGTAAAGCCGGAGAAAGTCCGTCTTCCGTCCCCAGGTCTCGATCTCTTTTGCGACCTCCGCCGGAAGCCGTCGCTTCTGCAAGGCGCGGTCGACCTCGCGCACAACAACTTCATCGGCCGGAAGATATTGGACCTGCTTGACGATCCTCGGGTCCCACGGCTGCGGCAACTCGCCGGCGGGCCGGCGAATCGAAAACAGTGCGGGCACCACTCTCTGGCGCTGCAATTCCGCCACTTCCCGGTAACAGAAAGTCTGGGTGAACGATGGGAACCGCTCAAACAGGTAGGCCAGCCGCGACATTGCAACAGGTTTAGCTTGGAAAATGCCCCGGAGCGAATTCTCCCTCCTCTGTTCTCCCCCCGCACGACTCTTGCTTTTCCTGAGGAATGCTGCAGCGGGATTTCTTTGCCTTTTGCAAGAGCCTTCGGCTCATCGAGCTGAAGGCGATTGGGGGCCTTTCCCGGGTTCAGCATTTTACCGAGGGGCAGACCATCTACTCGGCCAACGACGAGGGTGAGGAGCTTTTCATTATCAATCGGGGGGCGGTTGAGCTGGTCGCGCTGAACGCCCGAAAATCCAGTCCGGCGAACGTCCTTTCCCGCGGCGACATTTTCGGCGAGACCGGGGCGCTCCTGGGGCTGCCGCGCCATCACACTGCCCGGGCCTGTGCTGCTCTCAGCGTCCAATGCTTTCGCCGGAGCGACTTCCCCGAGCTGATGCAGCGCGTCCCGGCGTTTTTCCATTTCCTCTCCGAAAAGCTGGCGAGCCGGCTTTTTCAGGCGCGCGAGCTGAGCCGTTCCCCCAATAATGCGCTCGAGCTGACCGGCAGCCTGGCCAATTTCGACATCGTCACGATCTATCAGACGATCATTCAATCGATGCAGACCGGCCTGCTGACGATTGCGGGCGAAAACGGCGAGGCCATTTCAACCTTCTACTTCGAGAAAGGCACGCCGCGCTGGGGACGCTTTCAGCATCTCACCGGCGAGGAGGCATTCTGGCAGCTCTTCCTGCACGAGCACGGCTCTGGGACCTTCTTCTTTTCCAACCAGACCCAGGTAGGTGCCGATTGGGGGAAAGACAGCGCTCTCTCCCGCGGCGCCGACGAGGTCCTGCTCAGCGCCATTCAAATGCGCGACCAATTCGACGACCTGCGAAAACGGATGAGGAACGCCGACGGCCGATTGAAACGGCGACAACTCAACCTGACGTGGGCAGACCCGGAGCTGGATGAGTTGCGTCCGGTAGCGGAAGAAATCTGGCAACTCGCCTACAACAACGAACTCACTCTCGCCCAGCTCCACAGTCAAAGCGGGTTCTGTGATTGGAAAATCTATAAGACCGTCGACCACATGGTCCGCGCTGGCCTCTTCTCCTTTGAGAGGGGCGGGAAAGAACCGGAACTGGCCGGGACCAAGGAATGAAAAGAATCAGACTCGGGATCGCGCTTCTCCTCCTCACCGGCATGTTCCTGACGAGCTGCTCGATGCTCACGGCGGAGGGCCGGCGAGAACATGCCTATGCGCGTTACGTCGCCAAACGGAGCAAGGGCAGAGTGAAACAGCAACAGGTGTTGCTCGGCTTCCGCTCGAAGATTCCAAAGCTGCAACCGAGCGATCCGATCATCACAACGGAAGTTTCCGGCCCGGAATCAGCCACGAGCAGCGGCGGCGAAGGGGGCGGACTGTAGCAGCCGGAACCGATCAGGCTTCGCGGTGCACCGGGATGGGCGAGCCGGCGTCGTTCACTGCCACGTAGGTGAAGACCGCCCGGGTCACGAGGCAGCGTTCCTGCCGGCGGTAGCGTTGGGCCCAGACCTCCACCGGGATTTTCATGGAGGTGCGTCCGATGCTTTCCACTCGCGCATAGCAGGCGATCGTATCGCCCACTCGCACCGGCTGAAGGAATGACATCCCGTCGACCGCGACCGTCACGACCCGTGACCGGGCGGTTTTCGAGGCGAGAATGCCACTGCCGAGGTCCATTTGCGACATGATCCAACCGCCGAAAATGTCGCCACTCGGATTCGTGTCGGCCGGCATGGCAATTGTCCGGATGACCAGTTCACCCTGCGGAACTTGGGGAGGCGAAACCTCGGTTGGGTCAGGGTGAATCTGCGGCACAGCGCGATCGTAGCACGGGTGGGCTAAAGCAGCAGCATGCAATCTCCATAGCTGTAAAAGCGGTATCGCTCGCGGACGGCTTCTTCGTAGGCGCGCAGGATGAATTCCCGACCGGCGAACGCAGCCACGAGCATGAGCAAGGTCGAGCGCGGGAGATGAAAATTGGTCAGCAACCGGTCAACTGCACGAAACTTAAACGGCGGGTAGATGAAGATATCGGTTGCCCCTTCCTGGGCCACGATTTCGCCATTGCGGCGCGCGGCGGCTTCGAGAACGCGCACCGAGGTGGTGCCGACGGCCAGGAGGCGTTCCGCCCGATTGATCGCGCCCGCGGCTTCGCTCCCGATGGAAAATTGCTCAGCGTGCATTCGATGATTGGCAATCGTTGCGCTCTGGACGGGCCGAAACGTCCCCGGGCCCACATGCAGAGTGACAAACGTATGCGGCAGCCTTTGCAGCATCTCTGGGGTGAAATGGAGACCGGCCGTCGGTGCCGCGACTGCGCCCGGAACCCTGGCGAAAACCGTCTGATAGCGCGCGACATCTTCGGCATCGGCCGGCCGGCGAAGATAAGGCGGAAGCGGGATCTCGCCGCCAGAATAGGGGTCGATCGCCCGGTCAAACCGAATTACGCGCTCACCCTCGGCGCAGATCTCCGCCACTTCGCCAAAAGCCCGATCGATCGTCACTCTCGCCCCGAGCCGCATGCGCCGTCCCGGTTTGACCAGGCATTTCCAACTCGTTGAGTCGATCTGCTCCAGAAAAAGGCATTCGATCGTGCCATCGTCGGAAAATCGCCGCGCCGGCAGTACCTGCGTGTCGTTGAGCACGAGGAGATCACCAGGAGAGATGAACTCGGGCAGATCGCGAAATGACCGGTGCGCGATTGTTTGACCCGCCCGATTCAGCACCATCATGCGTGCGTCCTGCCGCTGCGGAGCCGGTCGTTGAGCGATCAGTTCCTCCGGGAGCGCATAATCGTAGTCGTCGAGCCGGCTGCTCATCGCACCATCATCAAAGGAATTGCCGGCGCGTGCAAAAGCCTCAAAGATGTCGACCGCAATGGCTGATTTTTTTCAGGCTCTCGACCAGACGCTCGCGGTGCTCGACCGCCTGCGAATGGAAAGCGATCATCCGCCCCGGGCAAGCCGCGCTGCATTGGTGCGATTGCGCGAGCAGGGCAAGTCCGAACGCCTCGAACCGTTGCGTCGCCGAGTCGCTGTCTGCAGCCGGTGTCCGCATCTCGTCTCCTCCCGCACTCAGACCGTGTTCGGCGTCGGCAATCTCGATGCGCAGCTGATGTTCATCGGAGAAGCTCCCGGTGCGGATGAGGACCGGCAGGGCGAACCGTTCGTCGGCCGGGCCGGACAACTCCTGACCAAGATTATTGCGGCAATGGGGTTCAGCCGGGAAGAGGTTTACATCGCGAACGTGCTGAAATGCCGGCCCGACATGCCGAAGGGATCGCCCGGGAACCGGCCGCCCACACCCGGAGAAATGGCGACCTGCCTGCCTTACCTGACTGAGCAGATCGAAATCATCCGGCCCAGGGTGTTGGTCGCTCTGGGAGCGACGGCGGTTGAGGGCTTGCTGGGTCGGCGTGAGCCGATGGGAAAGATGCGGGGCCGCTGGCAAACCTATGGAGAGACGCCGCTCATGATTACTTTTCATCCTTCCTACCTGCTCCGAAACCAGAGCAACACCGAAAAGCGCAAAGTCTGGGAGGACATGCTCCTGGTTCTGGAAAAGCTGGAGCAACCGATCAGCGCAAAACAACGGAACTATTTCCTGTAGCTGCCAGATTCGGTGGACCGCGCATGCCTTCGTTGTAGAGCCAGGTTGCCTTCGCCGGCCCGTTCGGCGGTGCCGAGTTGTAGGGCGGGCGCTCCGCCTGCCTCAGTGGTTGGGCGACTCGGGATGACGGCCACTGGGTGGGAGGCTCGGAATGACGAATGGCTGGGTGCTAGGGCAGACAAAGGCGCTGCGTTTGTGCTTAGCGTTCCCTGGCACCGCTCGTTCGGCGTTCACTGCCTGGCGTAACGCACCACTCCGTTAACGCACAATCCAGAGGTTGCACGGGATCACATCCGTTACCCACGAAATCCGGGTCGACAGCTTCGGTTTAGGTTCAGGTCTGGCTTCGACCGGGACGACGAGAAGGTTCGCCTCGACCGATTGCACGAAATCCGACGCGCTAAACCCGGTGCTTCCGCGAATGCTCCGGGCTTCGATCGGCACCTTCGTTTCGCCGGCCGACAAAACGAACTCCTGCAGCGCCAGCTCCTCTTCGTCGAGCGTTCGCGCGCTTTCCTTGGCTGCTTTGCCGCGGCGGGCCGCACGCACCTTGTCAAAGCTGGTGTAACTGCGAACAACGTAAAGCCGTTCACAGTTTTCCTGCTCCGCCAGGTGCAAAGTTTGCCGCAGGGCGCGCAATGCCTGGTCGGAGAACTCCGCCATGAACACCATGTGACGGAGCGGCTTTGGCTCTACTTCGGGTTTGGTGAAGAGCATAACCGAGCAGGCGGCTTCCCGGACCAATCGTCGGGCGACATTCCCGAGGAACTGACGGAGTGGAGCCGGCTTTTCCAGAGCGCCCGCGATCAAAAGGTCGGCCTTCAACTGGGAGGCGGCCGAAATGATTGAGCTCGCGACCTCACCTCGCCCGCCGGCATAATGGATCGCTGTGTCTGCCGGCAGGTTCAGCTTCTTGGTTGCAGTAGAAAACTTCTCCTCGGTTTCCCCGTCCTTTTTGCCGGCATAGATGATGTCCAGCCGGGCGCCGAACCGGCGGGCGATCCGGTTGGCTTCGGCCAGGACTTCGTGGAACCGCGGCGATGACGCGGCGGCGGCCACGAGGATGGACTTGTATGGGGGTGCGATCATTTGCGGCTGTACTCTCGAACGGGGCTGATGAAGGGCAATGGAAACCTTGCAGGCGCCACCCAGCCCGCTTCATTGCATCTGCTTTCCTCCTCTGGCACCTTCCCGCCCAATGCGACGCGCCATCTATCCTGGGAGTTTCGACCCGGTCACCAACGGTCATGTCGATGTAATCGAGCGGGCACGAAAGCTCTGCGATGAGGTGATTGTTGCAGTCGCGGTCAACGACCAGAAGAAGCCGTTCTTTACCCTGGAAGAACGACTGGAATTTCTGCGTGATGCGACCCAGTCGATTGACGGCGTCAAGGTGGCGCGGCTGGATGGATTGTTGATGGCGTTCGCGGTCGAGCAGGGAGCGGAGGCGGTGGTTCGCGGGTTGCGTGCGGTCTCAGATTTCGAGTTCGAATTCCAGATGGCGCTGATGAATCGCAAACTGGAAGCCAACGTTGAAACGATCTTTCTTATGCCGAAGGAAGATTACACCTACCTGAGCTCGCGGATTGTGAAGGAGATTGCACGCCTGGGCGGAGAGGTCAGCAGCTTCGTGCCGGCATGCGTGGTGGAGGGGTTTAGAAGGAAGTTGAAACGATGAGCAACGAAGAGGATGCCCGTGTGAACAGCGAAAGCATTCGGGTGTGAAAATTCATTTGCGCCAGATCCCGCCCCAGGGGCTGCGGCTTGAGGGTGAGGAGGATTGCGCGCTCGCGCAGCTCGATTCGGAAGATGTGAAGTGCGCGGGCCCGCTGCATTACGAACTTGAGGCCGGAGTATCCGAAGGTGCACTCTGGGCAAACGGCCAGCTCAGTCAGCCGGTCGAACTCCGCTGTGTCCGTTGTCTCGAATCGTTTCCGTTCACGATCAAGGTGAAAGATTTCACCGTTCATACCGATCTAACCGGCCCGGAGGAGGTCGACCTGACGCCGTTTGTTCGCGAGGACATTCTGCTGAATCTTCCGCCGCATCCGCATTGCGACCGCGAAGGCGGCCGGGTCTGCCCGGCGCCGACGGCTCGTCCGGAAGAGGGGAACGGCAATAAACGTCCGACCGATTGGAGCGCGCTCGATCAACTGAAGATCCGTAAGTCGTGAATCGGTGGATCGTGAATCGTGAATCGAAAGCCCGCGGGTCGGCTTCCCCGATGTAACGATTCACGAATCTCGATGTAACGTTCTTCGACTCCCCCGATCTTGTTTTTCGCGAGAACTCTGCTTTCCTGTTCCGCTCTTATGGGAGTTCCAAAACGCAAAACCTCGAAGATGCGCCTTCGCGCGCGCAAGGCGTCGCATCGCTGGCAGGCACCCCAGTTAAACAAGTGCCCTCAGTGCGGGAGCAGCGTCCCTTCGCATACCGCCTGCCCATCCTGTGGCTATTACAAGGGCCGGCAGGTCTTGACGGTCTTTCCAGCACATTGGGATCCTAAGCTTAGAATTCCACGTGGACAAGTTGTCGCG
>JADMIO011053065.1_pt1 | contig 66061 bp, 48 predicted proteins | sample 8958161 | NCBI WGS metagenome assembly JADMIO01 (sample SAMN16585339, study PRJNA669376) | soil metagenome | isolation source: Crop rotation soil | place: USA: Cullars Rotation, Alabama | collected 2011 | reverse complement strand
CGCGACAACTTGTCCACGTGGAATTCTAAGCTTAGGATCCCAATGTGCTGGAAAGAATTCCTTGCGCAACCGCTCGGCCAGATGCTGGGACTCGCCAAGAACAAACGTATCGTTGAGCAAAGTGAGGGACTGTGGAGCGACTGTGGTGGTTGCGCGGATTTCGCAATTGGGTGACAGCGTTGGCAAATCGAACGCATCCAGCACCGTGAGCGGTTGCGTGCGCCGCGCTTGAATGTAAACGCTCCGACGGAATTCATTCGCGCCAAGAGCATCGACACCGATGGGATCACCGTTGCCGTCGGATTTCTGAGTGCCGGTGATGACGCGCCCGGCGGTGTCACGCGCCACGGCAATCGGCGGGCCATACGGACTTAGATTCAGTTTTCCGCTCAACGCGAGGATTGAATCACGAAGTGTCTCGGCATCCAGCCGTTGCAATTTCCAGCGACCGTAAAAACGATTCTCCGGATCTTTTTTGAGAGAGAGATCGTTGCGCGCGGACTGGCGATAGACGGTGGAGGTCATGATGAGGCGATGCAACGGTTTGAGTTTCCAGCCACCCTTCATGAATTCCGCGGCGAGCCAGTCGAGCAATTCCGGATGCGTGGGACGTTCTCCCAGCGCTCCAAAATCTCCGGGAGAATTAACGATGCCGCGGCCAAAGTGATTAAGCCAAAATCGATTCACGAGAACTCGCGCCACCAGCGGATGATTTCCACTTGCGAGCCATTGCGCGTACGCCAGACGGCGGCCGCTGGTTGAAATATTGAGTGATGATTTCAGCTCCGCGCTTCGAGTTGAAATGTCGGCGCAATTTGTTTCACGAGCCAGACGCAGGACTTCCAATTCACCTGCATCAACTTTTTGTTTGGGTTGATCGTGATCGCCCCGGTGAAAAAGATAAGTGGTTGGAATTTTGTTCGCCGATTCGAGCAATGGAGAGAGGAACGGTTCCGGAGGTTTGGTGCCGCGCAATTTGTCCGCCTTCGCTTTTTCGGCCAGATATTTTTTGTTCGCTTCGGGATCGTAAAGATCGAGCGCGCCTTGAACGTCCGCGGCGGGATATTTTCGCAGGAGAACTTTCTGCGCATCGGTGCGTTTGTCACGTACAGTGTTTCGCGCAACCTTGACGGCTTCGCGCTCGTCTTCGGGCACCTTTTTGATTTCGCGTTCGAAAACATTTTCAAGCAATTCCTTGCGCAGCTTATCGGCGGCCTGATCCAGAGTCTTCGCTTCGGCTTCAATCGCCGCAGCCTGCTTGCGGTCCTCGTCGGAGTACAAGGACACGAGGCGTTCTGATGGGCGGCGCCAGTTTTTCCAATCGTACGCGGGTTCGAAAATCGCGCGCAATCGGTAATAATCCACATGCGAAAGCGGATCATAACGATGATCGTGGCACTGAGCGCAGCCCACTGTCAGTCCGAGCAACGATGAAGAAACGACTTTGATGGTTTCGGCCATGACCTGATTGCGGGCCAGATTTTGATCGGGGACGTTGTCACCGGTTCCATCGGGGGCGGTGCGAAGGAACCCAGTTGCCGCGAGTAATTCCTGGGTGCGCGGATCGCGCGCTTTTTGCAATGCGTTCTCCTGATTTACTCCGGCCAATTCGTCACCGGCGAGTTGCTCCTGAATGAATTGTGTCCAAGGGCGATCTTCGTTGATGGCGCGAATGACGTAATCGCGATAACGCCACGCATGCGGTCGAACGCTGTCGTTCTCCGCGAAGCCGTTTGAATCCGCATAACCGGCGACGTCGAGCCAATGCCGGCCCCAGCGCTCACCGTAACGCGGCGAATCGAGCAATCGATCGATCAGTTTCTCGTAAGCGTGGTCTGATTTGTCATCGAGAAAATTTTTGATCTCGTTCGGTTCCGGAGGCAGCCCGAGCAAATCCACGTATGCACGCCGAATGAGCGCGATTTTTTCAGCATCGGGAGCAAACTCCAATTTTTCGTCGCGTAATTTTGCGAGCACGAATGAATCGATTGCATTGCGGGCTCGGTTGGCGTTTTTCAGGGCCGGTGGTTGCGCCTGACGGATCGGCCGGAATGACCAGAAATCCCGTTCGTAGTCGCTGATGACAAAGCCCGGCGGCAGATGTTCCGGCTCGGATTTGAGATTCGGAGCGCCGGAAGCAATCCATTTTTCGATGGTCTTGATGTCTTTTGCTGAAACCTTTTTTTCAGTCTTGGGCATCTCGCCCGAACGCATCATTTTCAGCATCAGACTTTGGTCGGGCTTGCCAGGCACCATCACAAATCCGTCGTCGGTCTTTTTCAACAAGCTGCGTCGCAGCCGGACGTCCAGATCCGCCTTTGGTTTTTCTCCTTCGCCGTGACATTGGAAACAATGCGCCTTAAGGATGGGGCGAACGTCCTTCTCGAATGACAGCGTCTCTCGCGAGCCGCCGAATGCGGAATAAGCACCGGCGAGCAGCAGAACGAATCGCAAATTGCGAACGACAATCATCAAAACATTTTTGAGGGACTGATTAGATTGAGCGCAAATCGGGAGGATTTGTCAACGTGGGACGAACAAAAAGGAACTGCCCCGAAATCGGTTCGGGGCAGTCCTCGGCTGACTCAATGAAGATTAATTCAGTCCGATATTACGGACCTGAAACGCGGGCTTTCCAATCCAACAACAGTGTGCGCAGAGCCTCGGGTTTATTCACCGGCGTGGCGTGATTGGCTTGATCGGTTGTGTTGACGCCGTGGCAGCTTGCGCAGGTGCGAATTTCACCGGGTTGGAAAGTCACCCAGTAGCGTTCGCGGACGACCGGTGATCCAACGGGATCGGTGAGTTGCCAGGTCATCGCGCGACGTGCCGGAAGGAACGCCGCCATCGAACCGTCAATCCCGAGTTGGACGCTGCCGACCGGACCGGAAGTCGGCAGGTTGTTGGTACTGGCGGCAGTGTCATGCAATGGTTGTGCGAGCACTCTTCGTCCCGCCGAGGGTTGCGAATTGGTGTTGCGCATGCCGAAGCCGCGGATTTGATCCGCCTGGAAGAATTGAAGGTGCGAGATGTCGTAGATTTTTCCGCCTGCCCCGATGGTTTGAGTGGCAGTGCCGGCGACGTGAAGGTTATACGGTTGCTGGCGATCCGCATGATCGCGTGTCGTCACATTGCGGCTGACGACCAGCGCGAGACCATTCGTTCGCAGATAATCCTGGAACGCAGCGACATCAACACCGGTTTCGTCGAAGACCTGTTGTTCAGGTTGCGCCAACGGCGGCTTGGCTGCTTGAGGAATCGGTCGGGCGCGAACTTCCACCGGGTTCAACTCCCACAGCGGACCGTTGTAGCTGATCAATCCGCCGCCGGAAGTGTAATAACTGACGGATTTCGAAAAGCCAGGAGTCAAGGTCTGGTAGGCAACCCAGTAGGGGCCGGGGCGCCACATGGTCTTCAGGCGAAATGCGTAATCTGAACCGACGCCGCGCTGCGTCTCGATGTCGGTGCCGGTGGCGTGGACGACTACGAGCGATCCGTTTGCAAGGGGCAGCGGATCACGGAAGTGTCCCGAGTGATTGGTGCTGGGAGGCGACACTGGTGTCTTCGTGACCGGATCGGTGATGTAACTGGTGGTGACGTAATCCGCGTCGAGTCCTTGCGGCGCATTGAGCGTGACGATTTGGCCGCTGGCGTGAGAATTGAACTCCGGAGCATCGGTACCATAATAACGTCCGGGAGTCGTGGGGTCTTCCTTCAGGTGAAGGAAATTGTAAACATAGGTTTTGTTGTAGCGGACGGCCGGGTTGTAGAAGTAACCAAGGTTGTTGTCATTGTTGAATGACGGCTGCAGATACGCACCAATTTCGTGGCGACCGAGATGGTTGATGGTTTCCTCATCGGTTCCATCTTCGTGCGTTGCCCACGGGAAGAAGACGTTGAAGGTGTGGCCGTTGACATTGCCGATGGTCGCACGCGGTTCAGGAAATACTTCAGTGCGGTTTCCAACGAGCACGGCGGCTGAGGCCGATTCATCGGAGTAATTAAATGTGCCGTAAGGCAAAGGCAGACCCTGAAGCAAATTGTCCACGTCTATATCTGCTTCCTGGTCGCGTTGGAGGTGATCCCAGCGCACGAACACGACGCGCCCGAAGCTGTCGATGCTCAAGGAAAATGCGCCGGACGGCGTGTGGTTCAAGTTGAACAAATCGCCGGTGGCAGGATCGAGACTCCAGACACCAGTGGTTGTCGGTGCAAGTTCGTATTCGTCGAGTTGCGGATAGAGATGGCCCTGTCCATTGCGCGGGCGGTCTGAAACGAAAAGTATTCTGCCGTCGGTTCCGTAGCAGGGAGAAATGTTGTTGAAGTTGGCTGGCTGATTTGGAATTTTCGTTATGACAGGAGTCTCTCCCACGCCGAAGCGGGTGACCTCGTAAATCTGCCAATAGTTCGCACTCGGCGTAAACGCCTTGATCGAGGACCCAACCACCATGCTGAAGAGAGCTTTATTTCCGTTCCAATGCACGGCCGGTTCGCGGACTGCAATTCCCTGTGCGCCCTGAAATCCAGTAGCGACACCGTAGCCCGCAGCGGCGGTGAGATTTTTGACGGAGCCATCGGCGTAACGAATGTAAAGGTCGCCGCCACGCCCGCAGGAATCAGCGGTCGGACGATGATTGCCGAAAGTGGAGCCGACGGTTGTAAAATCGAAGCCGATGGGAATTTGGGTGACGAAGAGGATCGGATTGCCAGGCAGAGCAGGTGGCACGCCTTTGTATGTAGCGGTGAGCACGGCGTTTGCGGACGGCATTGAGAGAGTGGTGCTGGACGCTGTCGCGTCGGCAACGACGCCACCCAGCCATTGATCGAAAACTTGTCCAGCAGGCGGCGGATTAGCGGTGATTGGCACAGTAGTTCCTGCCGTGTAGTTGCCGCCTCCGGATCCGCCATTGACGGTTAGTGTATATGAGAGCGGCTTGTAAGTCGCGGTCACCGTCGTCGCGGCAGCGGGCATCGACAGTGTTGTGAATGGGGCGGCGCTGTTGGCGACGTTCGCGCCGGTCCACTGGGCGAATGTTTGTCCGGCTGGCGCTGCGTTTGCGGAAATAGAGACGCTTGCGCCGGCTGCATAAGAGCCGGAGCCTGTTCCATTGTTAACGGTGAGTGCGTATGTCTGCGCTGGCGGTGGCGGAGTGGGAGGTGGTGTGCCGGTTCCGGCCTTTACAGTGATGTTGATGATCGGGGTGGAGCCTCCCAAATTCAAATTGTCGATTGCCAGGGCGCGAAAGCTGTAGTTGCCCGGCGCCAAACTGTATAGCGCGAGCGAATACGGCGGCGCTGTAGTTGCACCGAGCACTTTGTTGGTGCCGTTTAGAAAATAAACGCGCGAGATCGATCCATCCGGATCCGTTGCGCTGACTTGCAATGTCACCGTCGAATAGGCGGGGAATTGCGCGCCGTCCTGTGGCGAAATCCACATCACCACCGGTCGCTGATTGCCGCTGGGCGGTGGCTCATCGCAGAAAGAATTGAGGAAGCCGCATACGGCGAGCAAGGCGCTGCATGCCAGACGAAGGTACGAAAGGTGAGTAGTGTTGATGCACAGTTTCATTCAACCCGTTCTATGACGAATGCGCGAAAAGGTTACAGGGCCGATTAAATGTAGAATGGAGAGTGCAGAATGGGAGAACTGCTCGAGCAACCCGGGAGAATCACCCGGTGTTAAATCAAATGCTGTGCGAATTTGTCGTTCAAGTGTAAGGTCATTGCATTGATGCGAGCCGATCATTATTGGGGACGCAGGCCTGTGATTTTGCTGACCGCTCTGCTGCTTACCCTACTTTCAGTAAGCAGCCGCGCGGATTCTCTTTCGTGGCGCGCGGCGCGAAACGCAATTGACGCAGATGTGCAGTCGTGGCCATTCGATGAGTTATTGGAAAATCTGGCCAATGCGACCGGTTGGGAAATCTTTGTTGAGCCCAACGCCACGAATCGAATCTCGACCCGATTCAAGGATCTTTCCGTAAACGAGGCATTGCCACGGCTGTTGCGCGATTTGAACTACGCTTTGATGCCGCAAACGAATCGACCGCCGAAACTATTTATTTACAAAACGTCGATCCAGGAAGCGACGTTATCGGTCGCGCCGAAGAAGGAGAAAAGTGCGGAATCGAAGGCCATCGCCAACGAACTGGTGGTCGGATTACGGAATGGTTCGAAAGAAGCCGCTGAAATGCTGGCTGCGAAGTTGGGTGGAAAAATAAGCGGACAAATCGACGGAAAGGGACTGTACCGGATGCAGTTTGAAGATGAAGCAGCCGCAAAGGTGGCGCGATCGTTGCTGAGTGTGGATCCAAGCGTCAGTTCAGTGGACACGAACTACTTAATCAACCAACCACCGACGCCCGAAGGCTTGCAATTGAGTTCCGGTGTGCCGTTCTCGCTCAAGCCCGACGTGCCGGGAAGTCCGGGAAGAATTGTGGTGGGTTTGATCGACAGCCCCGTCCAAACCCAAAGCACGCGACTCAAGGATTTTCTCGTTTCGCCGACGACCGTGACCGGTCTCACAGAAGCGCCGACGGGAGACATCACGCACGGAACATCGATGGCGGAAACAATTCTTCAGGGCGTGGCGATGGCGAATACCGGCTCGGCTACAACGCCAGTGAGAATTCTGCCCGTGGATGTTTACGGCGCGAGTGAAACGACAAGCACATTTGATGTTGCGCAGGGAATCATCGCAGCGGTGAAAGGTGGCGCGACCATTATTAATTTGAGTCTTGGCACGTCCGGGGACAGCCCGTTCCTGCATACGCTCATTCAAGAGTACGCCAAGCAGGGTGTGGCATTCATTGGCGCTGCGGGAAATGAACCGGTGAAATCGCCAAGTTATCCGGCGGCGTATTTGGAAGTGCTGGCTGTCACTGCCGGAGACAAAAGCGGAAACGTCGCCTCGTACGCAAATCGTGGAGATTTCGTGGATGTCATCGCCCCGGGAGCAAGCATCGTGTCTTACGGCGGGCAATCATACTTGGGAATGGGAACTTCGTTTTCAACCGCGTACATTTCAGGTTTAGCGGCTGGAATGGCCGCGCAATCGGGAAAACCACTCGGTCAAGTCACAGCGCAGATACGCCAGTCTCTCGGATTTAAGACAAAGTAGCGTCGGTTACGGTGGGAGGTGTCTTGAATTGGGGCAATGAGAACGAAAAGGACCAGGCGCGACCCGTTTCACAAAGTATTCTATTCACTCATGCTGCGTTGGTTAGTCCGAGCATTTTTCTGTTTCGCTCATTTCCTTAAGTTCTTTAATTTGAGTGCTTTATCTTCAATTGCACTCACGATAGCCGACTGTGAACTTCGCAAGGAAATTGTGGGGTGAGCCGTTTCCATCATCCAAAAATGCAAATTTCAAAATTTGGCAAGCCAGATGCTTATACCAAAATTGCCAATTCGCGGTTAGCTGCGGGTTGAGCAGAGCGAAACTAAAAAACTGAGACCAATAACGTGAAACTGTTCCGATCCAAATCCCAATCCAAGAACCTGCTCTCCAAGGGCTTCTCTCTCCAGGAAGTCACGATGAGCATGGCGATTGTTGGGATTACGATTGGTGGAATCATGACCGGCCACGTGACCAGCGCCAAGATCGGTGATTTCTCCTCCGCCTCGGCTGCAGCCCAACAAATGGCTGCGGAAAAGATCGAGCAAGTGCGGGCGGCGAAGTGGGACACGATGGCTTATCCAGTTGTGGATGAATTGGTTAGCACGAACTTTACTTCGGTCGTTACCGACTTGGACATGCCTGGTGCGAAGGGAACTTCGGTCTCGGCGACGATGACTACGAAGATTTCGACCGTTAGTGTTGATCCTCCGTTGCGGATGGTAACCGTTGAATGTGTCTGGTCGCTTCCGTCCCGTGGGCCGTTCACGAACTCGGTCACGACGATGAGGAGTCCAGATCAATGAGTTACATCGGATTCGAGCAGTAGTTTTCAAGGCAACAATTAAAGGGTTAGTTCGAGTGGACACTTTCGCACGGGTGGTAAGTGTCCTGTAGGAGTGTCCTGTTGTGTCCAAAAGTTGGACACGGTTCCGATTGCATCCTTCCAGCCTCCGGTTATTCTCCGTCACGACATAGAATGCCGACCGCCAAACGTTTCTCAGCCTCCAAAACTCGCGCCAGCCGTTTTTGGCCGATTCAACCGAACCTGATATTTCTCAACCACGGTTCCTTCGGGAGCTGTCCGATGCCCGTCCGGCAATTTCAACGCAAGATCCAGGATCGGATTGAGGCGCAACCGGTGCAGTTTTACGTGCGCGAATTGGAGAAGGAACTTGACGACGCTCGGAGCGCGGTGGCGACGTTCGTGGGGGCCAAAGCTCAAGACGTCGTTTTTGTGCCGAATGCCACGTCTGGGATCAACACGGTTTTGCGATCACTGAAGTTCGCGCCGCGAGATGAATTGCTCGTCACGGATCACGAATACAATGCATGCCGAAATGCGCTGGAATTCGTGGCTGCGCGGTCCGGCGCAAAAGTGGTCGTCGCTCCGATCCCGTTTCCACTGCGCAGCGCGGATGAGGTGATCGATGCAGTGCTCGAACGCGTGAGTTCGCGCACACGACTGGCATTGCTGGACCATGTGACCAGTCAAACGGCGTTGATTCTGCCGCTGCCAGAATTGGTCAAGGAATTAAGCGCGCGGGGCGTCGAGACGCTCATCGATGGTGCGCATGCGCCCGGCATGATTCCGTTGAATCTCAGACAGCTTGGCGCAACCTACTACACGGGCAATTGTCATAAGTGGATTTGCGCGCCGAAGAGCTCCGGCTTTCTCCACGTGCAACGCGATCGACAACCCTCGATTCATCCGCTCGCAATCAGTCACGGAGCGAATTCACCACGAAAGGATCGATCGCGTTTCCAGATTGAATTTGGCTGGACCGGCACCTGGGACGCCTCCGCGATGTTGAGTGTCCCCGAAGCATTGCGCGTCATGGAAAAAAAAGTCGACGGCGGCTGGCCGGAATTGATGCGGCGAAATCACGAGCTGGCTCTCGAAGGCCGCAACGTGTTATGCAGCGCCCTTGGAATGACGCATCCGTGTCCGGACGATATGATTGGCTCGATGGCATCGCTTCCGCTGCCGGATTCAGCCAAAGTGTCCCTCCCCAGCTCGCCGCTTTACGCCGATCCGTTGCAGGACGAATTGCGGGAGAGATTTCACATCGAAGTTCCGATCATTCCGTGGCCCCGTCCGCCTGGGCGTCTGTTGAGAATATCGGCGCAGCAATATAATAAACCGCGCGATTACCGGCGTCTCGCTGAGGCACTACGGACGTTGGGTGCAGGCTGAATAAAGTTCAATTCGCGTGCTTGAGAATTGGCTTGTGGCGATCTCCAATTCCTTTCATACTGACACCATCAAAGCCGGTCATGTGCTCGATCGGCGTCGTTAGATGTGCCCGAGAGATAGACGATACAAGATTAGAACCTGAAACCGCAGAACCTGCCATCGGAAAGTCCCCAACATGAAAGTACCATTAATTCGCATTTTGCTCGCGCTTTGTTTCGCCAGCGTGACGTTCGGTCAGACCGTTTATTCGCCAATTCCGCTCAACACGAGCAGCTTCAACCAGGACGTGGTCGTCGAAGCCGCGCAGTTTCTGCTCGCGTTGAACACTGCCACCACCGCGTCGGTGGACGGAGGGACCAACAACAACGCCAACACCTGGTACGAAGTTGGTTACAATACCAGTTCGCCGACCAGCGGTCTGCCGCAAGCGGGCACCACTTTTACGGCCGTTTCCAATTCAAATTACTCATTTAAGATGGCGAACAGCTATTCCGCACCGAATGCCATCCTGATCGACACGGTGATCACCAACGGCACCTTTACACTTGTAACACCTGCAAGTTACGGCGCTTTGTCATTCCTCTCCAGCGGCGGCAACGGCGGCGATGTCATCGGCGTCACGGTGCGCCATTCGGATGGAACTTCTGAAGTTGGCCAATTTGCTTCCCCTGACTGGTTCAACGGCACATCGAATGTGGCATGGATCGCTTATGGCCGCGTGAACAGTACAGTGAATTTTACGTTCGACACCCAAGCAAGCCTCACCAGCCCGGGTAATCCGCGCTTGTATTATCGCGATATGACGTTGACCAATATCACCCCGGTGGTAGCCGTCGATTTCAAGTACAACAGCGGTGCGGCAAATTCGCACAATCCCATTTTCGCGATGAGCGGTGCGTCCACACCAGGCGGTATTTTCAGTCCGATCATTGTTACAGGATATGCTTATGATTTCGTGATTGAAGAAAAGGCACCCAAACGCGGCCCCATCACCGCCTCAACCACCATGAGCATGGATACTCTGCTCAATACCGGAAATACGTGGTATGAGAAGGGTTTCAACAAAAACAACCCCAATCTGAGCGGGGCGCTCACAGGATTACCGGCAGCCGGCACGACCCTTACTAACGTCAATGCAAGCAACCAAACCTACGTTCTGCCGCCTAATTGGGCCGCTAACAATGCGTTGTATCTCAGTCCGAGCGTGACCAATGGAACTCTGACTTTTGCCACCCCGGCCAACTACACGGCGCTGTCATTTCTCGCCGCTGCCGGCAACGGGCCGAGTTCGAACACAATCGTAATCAATCACCAGGATGGTCGAAGCGAGACCAATGTTTTGGGTGTCCCCGATTGGTTCAACAACAACGTTCCGTTTGCATTCATTGCCAATGGACGGGTTGCCGTTGATACAGGCCAGTTCAACAACGTCAACAGCACCGACCCGCGTTTGTTCCCGCTGGATGTTTCGCTGACGATCACCAACAGTCCCGTGACAAGTGTGAACTTAACCTACGTAAGCACCGGTGGCCGCGAAGCGATCTTTGCCGTTAGTGGTGCGAGCGGTGCCGTTCAACCAATCTATCAAACACAACCCGTCTCGGTTAAGACCTTCGGCGGCGATACCGTGACGTTCAGTGCCTCTGTGACTGGAAGCGCTCCCGTCACGTATCAATGGCAGCGTGGTACGAATGGTGTTTTCGTCAATGTTTCGAACGGTGGAAATGTCTCAGGCGCAAACAGCAGCTCGCTTGTGATTAGCGGGTCCACTAAAGCCAATAACAGCGAGTATCGGCTGATTGCCAGTAACGCTGGTGGAAGTGTGTTTAGCACGACCAATACTCTTACTGTGATGACACAAGGCAACAATGTTCTCAATATTGGTGACACGCTTACGGATTTCCCGAACGTCGTTGCTGATCCTGTTGGCCAGGGCCAAACCAACATCATTGATCGCACCCTCGCAAAGTGGCTAAACTTTGGCAAGAACACCACCCCATGGGGTGGACCGGTCGGTTTTGTTGTCACGCCTGCCATGGGACGCACGATCGTGACAACCGTCCGTTTCTATGCGGCGAACGACACCACAGCACGTGATCCAGCGGACTTCACGCTGGAAGGTTCGAACGATGGTGGATCGAGCTATTCGTTAATAACATCCAACACGCTGATCAGCAGTACGAATCTTTCGTATCCGACGACCCGAAACGCCGCAACCGGCGCGATCAATCCGCTGACTCAAGTCACCTATGAAGTCGATTTTCCGAACACGTTTGGCTATTCGACCTACAGATTGACAGTTAACAACGTGCGAAGTGCTGCAGGGGCAAACAGCCTGCAAATCGGCGAAGTTGAATTCCTGGGTGTCATCGACACTTCGAAGTTGCCAACATTGACGCCGGTAATTGGGACCCGTGCCTACAACAAGGGGAGCGTGGTGTTCAGCACGACTCCGGGTGGCAGTCCGGCCCCGACCGTTAAATGGCAGAAATCGACCGGCACCAATAACGTCTTCTCAGACCTGGTAGATGGCCCGAACGTTTCGGGTGCAACCACTCCGACGCTGACGTTAAATAACGTGACGTTTGCGGACGCCGGCGCAGTCCGGGCGGTGGCCAGCAATAGCGCCGGCTCGATAAACAGCAGCATTGCGCCGCTGGTAGTGATCTCAGAATTGCCAGACGTGACTGATCCCAACGATCCTATCACCGATTTCGGTGATGTCACCGGAGGTGCTCGCTCGACGGCGCCATCTACGGCAATCGACAACGGCTTCTTCAAGTATGTGAACGGTGGCAGCGGCTTCAATGCCCCTGCCGGGTTCGCACCGTTCAGTGGCCCCGTAGGATTGGTGGTCACGCCGGCAATGGGATCAACAGTAGTCTCTGGCTTCCGCATCTATCCCGCCGAAGCAAATGCCGAGCGCGATCCGATCGATTTCACGATCGAAGGATCAAACAACGGGGGCACCAATTATACCTTGATTACCAGTAATTCATTGGCGGTGCCACAAGCCCGCACTTCCGTCGCAGATGCCATGGACCCGCTGGTCTCGCCGATGCAGGAACTCCTTTTCAATAACACCAAAGGATTCACCACCTACCGCGTCACGTTTTATCATTCGCGGAATGACAGCGCATCCGTGAGCATGCAATTCGCCGAAATGGAGTTGCTGGGAGTTGCTGGCGTCGGGCGAAACGACATCAAGCTCACAGTAACGAGCAGCGGCGGCAAAATTACCATCAGTTCGGACGGGAACGGAACACTGCAAACAGCAACTTCGCTGAGCAACAGCACCGTTTGGACTGATGTTGGGCCGATCACAGGCTCGACCACCATCACACCGACGAAAACGGAAACCGCGCGTTTCTACCGCGTGAAGTCGCCTTAATCGCGAGCATCAATTTTCGGGCTAGTTCCCGACAACGAACGGCACCGGCGCTGACCAATGACTCCAGCGACCGGTGCTGTCTTTGTACCGTAGTCGCGCGCGGTATATCCGATTCGTTTTGCAAATGGCTGGCGGTGCCTGAAGAGCGGATGAGGCATCGGCTAAATCCGCGCTTGTCCAGGTTCCCTCGATTTCGTAGCGCCACGGTTCCTTCTGCGTTTCCGTGGTGGTGCCTGCGCCGATTTCAGCGATGCGCCATTGGAGCGCAGAAAATTTTGCGGCGGTTGGAGAAGAAAACGATGAGGCTTCGAACATCAATTTGTCGGCGGGGTGTCCGGCAGGTCCGGTGTAACGCATCGTCGGTCGTGAGGGAATTGAACCGTCCGCGGATTCTCTCCACAAAAATCCAAAACCATAGCCTCGTTGATCACCGTCATTCGGTTCATAATTTTTCGTGGGCCGTGAATCAGTGCAGAAGTCCACAATGTATTTGCAAAACCCGTCGAAGTCGGTGCTGCTCAGGGTTCGTTTCCAACCGCCACCCATTCGACTATCGGGGTACGGTGTCACATAGAATTGTCCGCGAGCGTTGCTGTGGGGATTCCAGTTCCACATCGCCTCGTCCAGTTGAGCCCAATTGACGTTATGGCCCGGCGGGCAAATGACCCGGGACATTTCCGCCACCAATTGTCCAATCTGTCCGCCCTTCGGTGTAGCGTCCTCGCAAAACAAGTCGAGAATTTCACGCGCGCGGTTTTTGTATTCGAGAGCGAGGGCCGGAACGTCGAGACACCGGGCTTGTTCCACGATTCCCGGCCAATGCGTTTTGGGAATAAACATCATGTCCAGGTCGTGAGGAATCACGACCCAATGTTCGTCGGGGCGGTGATAGAGATAATGGTTACCACCCTGGCGCAGATCGATGTTCGCAACCACCCGATTCATTGCGTGAAAACTGTAATAGTTTGTCAGGTCCAGATGTTCGCGCCACCAGGATTCCGGCTGTGACCGGCTTGAGGCACCCATAAATTTTGCGAGATCGACGCCATTGGTCGGCATTCCGGTTGCGAAATATTTTGGACCGCTTTCGGCGCTGAAAATGTTCCCCGGTTGCATGCCATGCTGTTTGAGCCAGGTGCCGTTCTTGCTCTCGACGACCAGATACAATCCCCAGAGGTCGCCCTCGTATTGGCTGCGAGTTGAGGTTTCGTCCGCGCGATCGACGACGCGGAGTTGTGCCCAATGCGTATCGGCGCTCGGAACTCCGGCAAGTTGATACGCGCGGTATGAAATTGCTTCATCAAGTCCAGCCATGCCGCGATTCACTTGAGCCCACGCGCTGGCGCAGGGATTCAAGTCGAAACTCGACCAGCCGAATTTGTATGGGCGGCCCCAGAAATCACGCGCGGTAAATTCCTGGCCGGCATTGAATTTGAATCCCCATTTGTTTTTGCCGGCGACGTAGGTGCTGGCCTGGCCGCGATTGTGATACTGAATGTGGTCGTACACTTTGCCATCGTACACCAGCGTGCCGAAAAATGGTTTTCGATTTGATTCGGGATCCCACTGGCTTTTGGTTATCTCATCAACACGAGCGATCAGTTGATAAATCGGCAGCGTGTTGAGGAATTCGGATGAGTATGTTCGAGGAGGTGTGCGGTCTGGCCTGGATGAGCCGGTCCACGCCGGCACGCGATCATATGTGAACCAGGCGAAATTCGGACACGGATTTGTTGTGGCGGGCCAGCGTGCCGGCGCACCGCCATTCGCAGGCTTGATTAAGAAGCGATAGCGCACCAGTTGCCGATGCGATTGGAGGTCGCCGGAAACGGTTGCAGTAAGGATCGATGCATTTACTTTTCGATCTTCGCGAGATTGAGCCTGCAGCTGCATCGGGAAATCGCGCCACATTTGATTGGATTCGAACTCCGCATCCGTTTTTCGGATGTAACGCCCTGGCGCGACTGTTTGCACTTGCAGGACGACACTCTCGATCGCTTGATTCGTACTTAACTGAAGAGTTACAGTGACTTGTTCCCCGGATTTCGGCTGGAGGGGAGAGTGGGTCACGGAAATAGAACTGGAGGGTGGAGCGAGTTCCGCTGCGGGCACCAATGGGAAGCGCACGGCGGTCATCACCAGCGCGAGAAATAATGGTATGAGCTGTCGCAGTGCGAACCGGTGTGAGCCGCGCCCCAACTCCAAAGCTTGGCGGATGTACTTTTGTTGCAGCGATGAATCCATCCAGTGGCGTCATTTATTTCAGAGCATCTTGAGCCATGCAATGATTTTGTTGGTAGTGTGCGCCGGCGAGCGCCAGCGAGTCAGCAGTCCAGATGAAATTCAGTTTGCTGGCTCGCTGGCGCTCGCCGACGCAAACTTGAAAGTTCCCTCGCGACTATTCTTGTGGTTTGTTTGTTATATTGGTAATTGGGCCGGACTAAATCGAACGAACAATTCAAGCATGCAAAACAATCTGCGGTCAAAAACTGAATCTGCGCTTTGGATAGTCGCTATTGCTCTCGCGGCGCTCGGGCTTTTCAACTCGCAGAGTGCCGCAGAGGATTTTCGTTGGAAAGATGGCGGGCCCGGGTTGGCATCCACTACGCTGAGCGATCCCGGTCCGGTTTTTTATGCTGTCGTGAGAATCGAATACACGCGGCCTGATATCGATTTGACGACCACCAAAGCCGGGAACGCCGTTTTAGGTCTGGATACCGTTTCATCTCAACTTGCGACTATTCCAAAGGAGTTGGGAACGCCTGTTGCCGCGATCAATGGCGACTTTTACAAAACGGAAAATGAAAGTTTCAGCGGCGATCCGCGAGGGCTTCAAATTCTGCGTGGCGAACTGATTAGCGCGCCGACGGGACAAGCTGCGTTTTGGCGGGACGGAAAAGGGAATCTGCACGGAGAACCTGTGGTGCCGCGTTTGGCGGTAATCTGGCCGGACGGTCAGACAAATCTGGTTGGATTGAATGAAGAACGAATGCCGAATAATGCCGTGCTGTTCACACCACGGCTGGGTGGAACGAGTTTCGGTTCCGCCGGGACCGACTTCGTGCTCGAAGCGGCGACTCCCACCAACTGGATTCCATTTCGCGCCGGGCTTTCTTACGAGGCCAGGGTGAAAGATATTAAAAGGTCCAGTATCACACGGGTGGCTCGCGAAACCATGGTGTTATCGGTGGGACCTGTTCTTCCGAAGAATCTGTCTGCAATCACCAATGGATCCACCATCCGAATCGACGCGAATACGACTCCCGATCTGAAAGGCGTGCAAGCAGCCATCGGCGGCGGTCCGATGCTGGTTTCGAACGGGAAAGCCAATCGGGTGCAAATCTTCAAGGGCGATCAACGACATCCACGGTCAGCCGCCGGTTGGGATGAAAAGTACTTGTACCTGGTGGTGGCCGACGGACGGCAGGCCCACTCCATCGGCGTCGCCTTGGACGAAATGTCATCATTCCTGGTGAGACTGGGCTGCAAAGAAGCCATCAATTTGGATGGTGGCGGTTCGGCTGAAGTCATCCTCAACGGGCGAATCGTCAATCGTCCATGCTTCGGGCGCGAGCGCGAAACAGCCAACGCGTTGGTCGTGCTTAGAAAACCCGCCCCGCGGAATTTGGAAAAGTAAGTCTTCATCGAGTCTCCCCGCGAGGCAGTGTCCCGTGTACCGAGTGTCCTGTCCTGAGCCAGAAACAGGACACTAACGCAAGACACGCTCGAGAATTCCGCCGCACTGGTTCCGAGACTTTATTGATATAACATTCTTATTATCAATAGTTAACGTGTAAGCATATGTTAGGGGATAGTGCCCTGAGGCCCTAGTTTGGCCCTGCCTTGATGACTTGATTTGGACCCACCCGATTGTATTTTTACGACTTGGCAAGCCAGTTGCTATACCCCTTCTGCGAACGATAAGACGAAGCTGAAAACTGATACGACAAAAAGAAACGAAAAGAAAACATCGTGAAATTCCTCCGCTCCAACACTGAACAAAAACGCCGGCTCGCTCTGGGCTTCTCTTTGCAAGAAGTCATCATGAGCATGGCGATTGTTGGTGTTACGATCGGGGGGATGATGACCGGACACGTCACCAGCGCGAAGATGGGCGAATTTTCCGCCGCTTCCGCCGCCGCACAGCAGATGGCGAATGAGAAGATGGAACAAGCCCGTTCGGCCAAGTGGGATACGATGGCTTATCCGGTGGTCGATCAATTGACGAGCACGAATTTTGCGACGGTGGTCGCTGACTTGGATATCCCCGGGCCGAAGGGCGCGGCGGTATCCGCCACGTTGACGACCAAGATCACCAACGTGACGATGGACCCGCCAATGCGGATGGTGACGGTTGAATGTGTCTGGTCATTGCCCTCGCGCGGCCCGTTCACCAACTCGGTGACCACGATGCGCACAGCGGATCAATGATCCAAATCAGCGCAACGTAAAGCTCCCTTTCCAATCAACCCGATAAGCCTGGAAGTGAGTCAGAAGAGTGGTGTCGAGTTCGATTTTATCTCCCGGCTGAAATTTCCTTTTTCCAAACAACGCCGCAGGCAATTCCATTGCGGCGAGCGTTTCCAAATAAAAGCGCACGAAACGACCATCCTTCCAACTGGCGTTGAGATTGCTCGGAATGGCACTGGCCAACTCTCCCCTTGCGGCGAGGGCAGACGGAGGACTGGAGCGGCCGGGATTTGGCAGAAAAAAAATGTGGTTGAAAAGTGGTATTGCAAGGACTTACGCATGAAAAGGTGAAATAATGTGGAAGAAGGTGGAATTGCAGGGGGATTTTTGATTTTTGATTTTTGATTTTTGATTTGGGAGTTGGGAGTTGGGAGTAGAACCACAGATGAAGCGAGATGGACACAGATGTTTTGAAGGAAGAGCGTGGAGTTGGGAGCCAGAGAAACAGTTCAACAGGTAACAGAGGTAACGGAGGAGAGAACGCCTCCCCGATTTTTTGAACAGGTAGGGAAAGTGGGAAAGTGAGCTGAACAGGAGGCAAGGAAGGGAATGAAGGTCCGGGGCATTGCATGCAGGCATTGCATGCAGCCTGGCCACATAACGGAGAGGAGAATTTTAACCGCGAAAGTCCTCGCAGGACGGGCGGCGAAACACGCGAACAGGAACCGACACCCGGGATGGGGGGTGGCGAGCGGCGCACGGTCCCCCTCCCCCGTGATGCGGGAATACGCGGGAATAAGCGGGCAGTCGGCGGCTTCGCCGGAAATTCCAAATTTGAAATTTCAGATTTCAAAAGTCCGATTTCCGACCATTGACTTGTGACTTCTGCCCCCCCGGGGGGGTAAAAAAAAGGCCGGATTTGCCCGGAATGACCCGGAATGACCCGGAATGACCCGGAATAACCCGGAATAACCCGGAATAACCCGGAATAACCCGGAGAAGACTGGCGTAGCGTGAGTTACAAAAGTTCATGACTGCGGAGGGAACGGAGAGCAGGAAAGTGATGGTGGGAAAATGGGATGAACAGAAGGCCACGAAGGCAACGAAGGCCCGAGCCGGCCAACCGGAGGAGAGTGTGTACTGGCGTGGACGAAGGCGGATGGCGTGAACGAGCGTGAACGAAAACGGGCCAAAAATGGGTGCTTCGTTCACGGTTTTTAGGCGGTGAAACCTATCGAATCATTGGAGTTGTTGAAGATTTGAGCGCTTCGTTCACGAAATCACGGGTGTGGGTTTTGAAATAGTGAACGAAGCTTTCCGGTCGGCAGAGCCAGGAGACAGAGGGAACGGAGAGGGCGAGAGTTGTGGGTTAATGGTTGATGGTTGGCAAGTCGCAGCGCGGGTTGAACTACCCCAATTTCATTTCGCCGCTCCCCAATCGGGACAACCGAGATTTTAACCACGGAAAGCTGTCACGAAGACACGGAAGGCGTCCCCGGTCTGGTGGGAATGGGAAGCGGTCGCGAAAAATAATTTTTGTGGCCCGATGCGGATTTGCAACGACTTACGCATGGCCACAGGTTACCACAGGTTACCGTAGGTTACCGCACAGGGCCAAAAGGCTCTGAGGAATGATGCACGCGTTCGTTCTGGCGGTGGCGTCATCGGTTGGATGGCGAGTCGCAGCGCGACTCGCCCCACCTGCGGCGAAATGAAATTGGTGATGCTCGTGCCAAGTAAACGAACGGGGGTCAAAAAGGGTGGTTTCGTTTACTTGTTTTTCAGATCAAAACATCACAATCATTGGTGTTTTTGAATGAAATGGTCGCTTCGTTTACTTTTTCCACAGTGGGGGGTGTGGAAAAGTAAACGAAGCAACTTTTGGAGGTTTATTCGGTCAGAGAAGACTCGGCCAGGGAGGCCAATTGGTACTGACGACCGCGTTTGACGAGCCAGCCTTCGCGCTCACCTTCGACGGCCAGCCGGCTGATCATTCCCCTGGAGACGCCCAGCTCATGGGCAATTTCACCGGCTGCTGATAAACCGGAGTGGATAGCCTGGCGGAACAGGTCTCTGGTAGATGGAGCCTTCCACGTGATTCTGGCAGCCTCGCCGGGAGAGGGCTCGTGGAAATGCCATTCCAATGGTGGACATTCGGCATCGGTGGCATTGCGGTTTTTGACGAAGGTGGCAATGAACTTTGCACCCTGCCGGGCATGGCCGCCGGAAGCGCGGGCCTGAGAGAGCTGGATGACCCAGAAGGCGGCGTCTTCGCGCCGGGAAGTGCCGCGCATGGTGCCGCTGCGTCCGGCGTGGGCAACGAAGACGACGGCGATGCGATTGCGTCTGAGGTTCAGAAGCCAGGGCAGGACTTGTTCCCAGGCGTCAGCGCCGTTTTCTGTCAAGCCGGCGAAGAGACAGGAGAGGTTGTCCAGAAAAAGAATTTGGATACCGCGCTGTTGGCACAATTCGAGGATGGCGTCCTGAACTTCGGGCAAGGAGAGGTTGAAGACTTTGCCGCCGTTGTGGAAGAGGGCTTCGTGGTGGAGATAGAAAAGGTTGTTGGATTGCGGATCAGCGGAATCGTTGGGAGTAGGACTCGAAGGGGCGGATGGCTCGGATTGACGCGGATTTCCGGAGTTGTTTACAGAAGTCAACGAAGACAACGAAGGAGAGAGGGCCTGGGACGGCGTGGAAGACCTGCCGCCGGGGGCGGTGGCTGGACCGCGAATCGCTACCGTGTTGAGGATGGTGTCGCGCTGGCGGATGTCGTCGAGGGGCATCTCGCCGTCGATGTAGAGAACGGGGCATGGTGCATGAGCTGTCCAGGGTCCGACGGGGCCGCCGTCGGCGCACTGACGCGCGATGTGGAGTGCGAGCCAGGTTTTGCCGAGTCCACGCGGACCGTAGATGAAACCGAGATCGCCTTGATGGAACCATTTACCGAGGATTGGCTGGCGCGCCGGAACGGTGAGTTCACCGAGAGTCGCGGATGAACAGATGGACGCGTTGAACCGGTCGAGCCAATCTGATGAATTGAGAGGCAGCGATGGTGAGATTTGAGATGGATCGCTCCCGTTCATTGGGGAGGGATCGAATTCACGGGTGAGTTTGTCGTTTACCAAGAGCAGACCTTTGAGAGCACGGAGATAGAGGAGGTTGCTTTGGAGCGATGGATCGGAGTCTGACGGAACTGACTTATCTGACTGATTGTTGCTGTTTGAATTTGTATTCATAGCAGCACCTGACTTTCTTTGGTGTCATTGGAGTGGCTTCGCGGATCGCTCAAGGATATCACCCGAATGACGGCAGTATATAAGCACAGGTCATGGCGCGATGCATGCAAAAGTTATCCACAAGGGCAGGACATTGTAGACATCGATTTGGATGAAGCGGGCGTGCAAAAAAGAGGGGGGTAGGACATTGGAAGAATTTTAGATTTTCGATTTTCGATTTTCGATTTTAGGTTCTAGATTTTTGATCGATTTGAGAACTGACAGTCGGTCGCAGCGAACATGCAGTATTGAATGGTAGAAAAAATGGCTGCGAAGCGAGGCCGAAGGGTCTCAACGGAAAGTTTGGATCACGATATCGTTGCGGTACTAACAACGAGGATTAGAATTAAATCGATAGCGCAACGAATTATGATGTGCGGTTGGACGAAAGAATCCAAACTGGTCAGAAGCGGACGATCGAAATTGAAGGCGAATGTCAAAAGTATGAACCGACACCTAGAAGTGCCTATGAGATTCCCGAATCTAAGACACATGGTTGCTTGGGTTGGACTTGTCTCTTCCGGTTTCATCCTGATCTTCATTCCTTTGTACCTTTCAACGATCCAGGATATCACGGTTCACAAGATGGACGTCCCGGCAATAGATAAGGCTTACAGCATCGCGTGGCGGGCTGCGCTGTTAACATCTGCGGCCGTTCTGATTGCCATGCTTTCCGCGTTCGTCATCTACAAAGAAGTACGCGCGATTCGGAAACGGAGGCTTCGGCAACTGGCATAGTTGAACTTCACACGCCAATCAGGCAAGGGCAAGTCTCAGTCTTGGTTGTTTATTTCGGTACTCACTGTTGACACGAGCAGAACGATTTTGATGAATGCGATAGAGAATTCCGGAATGTAGAGCAGGCGGGAACTGCTGGGTTGAAAGGCCAGAGACCAATGACCAACTCGCTGCCACCCCTCATCGAACTGAGCGGACGGATTCCCGGACAAGACCGACCACGATGAGCTTGAAATGGATCGGGTACGAATTACAAATAAGCAGTTGAGCAGTTGGACCTACGTGGCCAACTTGGTTGAATAAGGCACAGAGTTTTAATAACAAACACTGACGCTTGCAATGCGTAGACCGATGCAAAAAATACGCTGGTGGCGAGTAGGAGTGATTGGGCTCGCCTGCCTTGTGTTCACGTTGGCTTACACTCGGCAAGTGGTGCTATTGCGCCTGGAAAGCAACACGGTTTCCATATTGCTGCAGTCCTTGAAGGGTCAGCCATTCTCGAATGTGGACGAAAGCTTGCGCGGTCAGGGCCGATTGATGCCTCATGAAGAAGCTATCAATGCAGCCTTCGATGAAGCAGTCACAAATGGCGCATCAACTTTCTATCGGCTCCGCGGCGGGGTCATGGCGAGAGTTGTTCATGATGGGGAAAAGATTCTTCAATTCGATATTCGGAAAATCGAGTTTAAATAGACGCACGATTGCGAGAATGACGCTTTGGCAAGTGTCGGCAAGTTCTCACCGTTGACAGAATTCCCAAATTCCGATTCTGACTAAACCTAAATAAGAAAAAACATGATGCGGCGAATCATTGCGTCATTGTCGGTTTCGATCATATCTGCTTTTGCTTTTCATTTGATCCCCGTCTGGAATGACTCTTTTGCAGTGGTAGAAGCGCAAGGGCAACACCAAAAAGTATTTTATTGTGGCTGGCCCTTCCGTTACGCCATACCGCTGGAACTTGAACACGGGTCAGTTGTCTCAAAGCTATTGTCAAACGTTCTCATTGTGGCGGTTGCACTACTTTTACTGATGACCTTTTTCAGCGTTGCCCGGAGACGAGGATGCGATCGTTCGCCGCCGTTTTCATCAGTCGATTGAAAATCGCGAACAAATCGCAAAGAGTCACCCGTTAGGGCTCATGTCAACGGGCAAAATATTTGAACTTTACGCGCCAACCATAGCAACACGTATGCCGAGAGATTTAACGAGTGGGAACAACTGCTCGGCCAGGTTCTCTGAATCGGGCCACACTCGAGCCCTCGAGCCTGACTTTTCGTTCTTCTTGCGACGACCGAGAAAGTTTATCAGCTCTCCCTGTTCCACGCGCAAACAGATTCATGCGGCGCTGTGGTCACTTCGAAAACTGAATTGACCTGCGATCAAGGGATCGTGTGGAAGGAAAAGGATTTGCTTGAAGCGTCAAAAGGAGATAAACGGAAAGTGCGGTCGGATATATCGTTGCGGCACTAAAAAATGACAACGTGCGGTTGGCTGAAAGAATCCAAACTGCTCAGAAACGGACGATCGAAATTGAAGGCGAATGTCAAAAGTAAGAACTTGGACGACACTTGGACAAAAAAGTGAACCACCCTATTTATGCGAAATTCAGTTCTATCGATCGTCCTTCTGGCTGGGTTGTGCGTTTCGGAAATTAGTATTGGCGCTGCAGATATAGTGGACGTCTCTATTCTACAGCTCATTGTCACGCCGGAGAAGTTTGATGGCAAATCAGTTCGCCTAATCGCCTTTTGCAGCACAGCCTTCGAATATCAAGGATTATTCCTTTCGAAGGACGACTGCGAGCAAGGAATAACTAAGAACGCTGTTTGGGTCGAACTGCGCGAATCCGATAAAAAGCGTAGCAGCGAAATAGATCGGCGCTACGTCGTGGTTGAAGGGGTGTTCACCAAGGACAAAGGGCAACTTTCGATGTACTCCGGGACCATTCATCGGATTACCAGACTTGACTTCTGGGGTTCCAGTGGGCAGCCACGGGTGCCGAAGAAAAACCAACAAAAGTAAGCGGTGAAAAGGCGACAGCTATTTTTCCAACCTTATACTTTTGAGCGAATTGGCATCGTGCAGCGCCGGCTCTAATCCCAATATTTTCCCCATGAACTCCGAAGAGGAAATGCGAAGAATTTCAGATTTGGTGGAAGCGTGGCTTGAAGGTGAGCATACGATGTTCGATGCCGTTACCGATGAGCCAGATTTTGCGTGGCTGGCAATTCTCGAGATTTGTCGCAGGGATCCAACTGACGAAGAGTTGTCTTTGCTCGCCGCAGGCCCAGTCCAATCATTGCTTTCATGGCATGGTACAGCTTTCATCGACCGAATCTTGGTAGAAGCAAAACGAAATCCAAAATTCCGACACCTGCTTGGTGGCGTATGGAGCGGAACAGTGGCGGACGACGTTTGGAAACGTGTTCAGGACGCCCGAGAAAAGGCGTGGTGACTATCGTTGTGGCCTTAAAATGACGATGTGCGGGTGGCCGAAAGAATCCAAACTGCTCAGAAGCGGATGATCGAAATTGAAGGCGAATGTCCAAAGTATGAACCGACACTTCGACGACCTCCCGATTAGCTATCCGATAAAGCCGCAATAATGCAAAACCCAAAGGTACATTACGGCAGAATTCCTATCGTCGCGGCTTACTTTCTTGTTACCGGTAACGACGACTTCGACCCAGCCTCATGTACTTCGGCTTTTGGAATTGCTCCTACCGAAGTCCTAGTCCGTGGCCAGTTGCGACCTCCGCCGCGACCAAGTGTCGATCGATCAGAATGGCGTCTTGAATATCGTCGCGAAAGCCATGATATTAACGAGGTTTTCGCGCAGCTATTGGACTCTTTGTGGCCACACAAAGATCAAGTAAGGGGATTTGTTGAATCGAAATCGCTAAAGGTCAGCTTCATCTGTCATGTTAAGATATTTGAAGATCGTCCCTTATATGAGCTGAGCTGCACGACTCTGGAACGGATGTGCTACTTCAGCGGGGACTTCGGCATGGACATTTTCGACCTCTCTGCTTCCTCTTGACAGCGTTGCGGCCATGATAACAACTAGTGACCTTAGAAAACTAGCCATCAATGGAGGTGAAGCAGCGCAGTTCCGCTTAGGATAGAGGCAAATGAAAAAACGTATTGATTTCAGAAACGTCGTCCCCGAAAGGGCGATTTGCGGCGACGATGACGAAGATACGAGGCTCTTGCATTCCATGTTGGAAGAGGCAAAGGCATACCTCAAGGCGTTTCACTGGTGTCGCGCGATCCGTGAAGCGCATTTCGGCATTGGAGTCGGAGCGGTGGTTGCTGTCTTTTTATTTCGGATCGATCCGGCTCGGACGAACGTTGATGAATGGGTCTGGGTTGTTGTTGGGGATTTGCCACCTGCCTATATCGCGATCGAAAACGCGGCAAATCCTATACAAGCACTGTCTGGATATGTGGGTGAAATGAAAGCGTGGGTGGAAGCGGTGCATGCCGGCAAGGACGTCAAACATCTTATCCCAGTAAATGTTCCGGCTACACGAGAACATGCCCGATTGCTGGATTCCCGCTTGGACTTTATCAAGCACGAGTTTATCGATCAACACCCGGAAGATATGGAGAAGCAAAATTGACTTTTAGCTTCCTCATGCAACTGTCGCCCATTAGGGCTCATGTCAACGGGCAAAAGCACTGGATTAACACCTTATGCGAATGAATTCCCTTGCGAGATTCTCAGCCGTGACCCTTCTCATCGCCGCTGCATGGGGTTCCTGGAAAATGCATTTTTGGACGCCTCCGGGGCGAGCGTTTGCGATCCAAAACTGGAAAATGCGCGGCTATGAATTCCAAGCCTGGCAGCGGAAAAATGACCAGGTTTTAGAACCATTTACTACTGGACTATTTGTCAGGAAGCCTGGTGAGTCTTGGCAGTTTTATCAGCTAGACTTCGAGGATATTTACCGTCCAAATGTAATTCTGCGTGACTCAGGAAATGAGGTTGGTGTTTACGTTGGCAAAAGACTTTTAGGAACATTTGATCTGGGCCACGGAACGTATCGCAGAGTTGGTCAGAGAGAACCAATATCTGAAGGAACAACGGAGAATCCAGGAAACTGGCCAATTTCTCCCTAACGGTGGTTGGCAGTCTGTTGAAATAATCGAGCAAGTGTCACCCAGTAGAGCGGGTGTCAACGGGCAAAGTGATTTTCGAAAAAAGTTTTTCGATCGCGATCAACCGTTTTGCATCGGGACTGCTTTGTCGTTGCCGTTCAGATCCCTGGACGACACTTGGACGAGTCGAACATATGCGGAAAGAATTCAAAAAAGCACTGATTCACACGTTCGCAGACGAACTTAGAAAATGCGACAACGGGTTCGCGGTTGCCACAATTCGCTCGATCTACGTGGGGCCGGGGGAGACGATATACGAGAAAATCGTCAATACAACGACGCGAGTTTTTGTAATACTTATACCAGATAGCAAGCGTGAAGCTTTTATGCTCGAAATCGGCTGGTCAAAATTAGGCCGATTTCCAGAGCTTCCGATGCGTCCTTCAGGTCGGCCAACGCCGGATAGATTAGAGTTCGAGCGCACTGAATTCGTATGTCGGATCGAGAAGCTCTACGATCCGACATTTAGCTATTGGTACATTCAACCGACGATTAACCCGTTCGAAGATACTGCTGTTGATTCTGCGAAAAGCAGTGCTCAGCCGCTGACGCCTGATTCGGTTGAAAAGCTTGTAAGACCAACGGTTCTTGCCGCCATCGAAAAGCTTGTCAAATTCGGGTTTCCGTATCTGAATGAGTATATAATTGCCACGTCAACTTCTGCTCCAACAGTTGGCAACCAATAGCAGGCTTCGCGCAAACTGATTCATGCGGCTGTGGTCACTTCGAAAACTGAATTGACCTGCGATCAAGGGATCGAGTGGAAGGAAAGGATTTGCTTGAAGCGTCAAAAGGAGATAAACGGAAAGTGCGATCGGATATATCGTTGCGGCACTAAAACATGACGATGTGCGATTGGCCGAAAGAATCCAAACTGCTCAAAAGCGGACGATCGAAATTGAAGACGAATGTCAAAAGTAAGAGCCGACACATGGACGATGTAACAGGAAAAAAGTGGTTTTGGGCTTGGGTCATTCTTAAGACAATCCAAAAGGAGAAACGCCACGACGAAGATGCGATGTCGGAGATATGGAAGAACCTAATTTTGGTACAAGCAGGCGACGAAGTCCAAGCTTACCAGAAAGCAGTTAGAGTAGGCAAAGACGAGGCCGGGGATTGCCGAGGGACGCTTCGGCTAAATGGAAAGGCCGCCATAACAATTTTCATGGGCCTTGGCGATTTGGGTTTGGTTTACGAAGAAGTGGGTGATGGAATGGAGATTCTTTGGCAATTGAAAAGATGTAAACAAAAGAATGCAGTGATGTTAGTTAAAACACGCGCGGAATTAATGCGGGTTGCTCGAAGGGAACGTTTGCGTAAAGGGGTCTACCCATAGTCTGGCTTGTTTTCGAATTAACGCGGATGCCAACACTGTTTATTACCGTTGCTGTTTGAATTTGTATTCATAGCAGCACCTGACTTTCTTTGGTGTCATTGGAGTGGCTTCGCGAATGGAAATCTTTTTTCGTGCGCCGCAGCGGTCTTTGGGGGATAAAGGCGCGTCAAATTGTTGAATAGCGACTTAAACATTCTTGCGGTAATCGGCACCACTGGAAGCAAATCAGCCATTGGAACCGTGATTGGCGAATTGGCGACGCAACTCACGAGCGCCGGTTGCCACGTGGACATGCTCGATCTGGCGGGCGAGCACCTGCCCATGTTCAACCCGGAGACCAGTTCCAACGCCCATTACTTTCCGGCGCTTCGCGCGCGCGTCGAACACGCGGATGTGCTGCTCCTCGGAACCCCCGACTATCACGGGACCATGAGCAGTGCGATGAAAAGTTTTCTTGATCACTTCTGGGGAGAGTATGCGGGCAAACTTTTCGCGACGGTCGTTTCATCGTACGAGAAGGGGTTGACCGTCACGGATCATTTGCGAACTGTGGCGCGACAGAGTTACGCGTGGTCGATGCCGTATGGTGTTTCCTTTGCGGAAGGAACGGACGTAAAGGAGGGGAAGATCATCAACGATTTGTTTCGAGAACGGCTGCAGTTGTTCGCACGTGATGTGCGTGTTTATGGAGCTTTACTCGCGGCACAACGCAAACACGATCTGGCCGGATCGGAACCGGGGTTCATGGCGCGTTACCGAAAGTGAAGTGAATTTGCGCTTTCAACTTCAGGCTTTGCGCTTAAATTTATTTTGAATGATCGACATTGCAGAACTGCCCGCCGCCGGAATCGACCGCTTTGAATTGCGCACGCCGATGCCCCGCGCAACCTTTGATGCGTTGTCGCGCGATATCCTCGAGTTGAAGAAGCGGCTGAATGCCGTGATTCTGGCGCACAATTACCAGGTGGGGGAAATTCAGGATATTTCGGATTATGTCGGCGATTCGCTGGGACTTTCTCAACAGGCCGCCAAGACCACCGCCGATGTGATTGTTTTTTGCGGCGTTCATTTCATGGCTGAGACCGCGAAGATTCTCAACCCCAACAAAATCGTCATACTCCCGGACAAGGATGCCGGGTGTTCATTGGAACAGAGTTGTCCGGGCGCGAAGCTCAGGGAATTTCAGGCGGCGAATCCGAATTTTTACACGATCGCGTACATCAATTGCAGCGCCGAAGTGAAAGCGTTGAGCGATGTGATCTGCACCAGTGGCAACGCGGTAAAAATTGTGAACGCCGCGCCGAAGGACAAAGATTTGCTCTTCGTGCCGGATGAAAATCTCGGCGCGTGGGTGATGGAAAAAACCGGACGGCCAATGACGTTGTGGAAGGGCAACTGTTATGTGCATGTGGAATTCACCCATGCCAGCATTGCACGGATTCGACAACGATATCCCGACGCGCCACTGGTGGCGCACCCGGAATGCACACGCGCCGTGCGCATGCTTGCCGATGAAGTTTGCTCGACTGAGCGCATGGTCGATTACTGCCGCACAACTCCCGCGCGCCAAATCATCATCGCCACGGAAGCCGGCATGATTCACCGGCTGCAAAAAGATTGTCCGGACAAACTTTTCATTCCCGCGCCCACCGACAATTGCCGATGCAACGAATGCCGCTACATGAAGATGAACACTTTGGAAAAGGTGTACGACTGCATGGCAAACCTTCAGCCCCGCATCGAGTTACCGCCCGAGATTTTGGAGCGCGCACGATTGCCAATCGAACGAATGCTGGAGATTTCCGCAGCACCGGGTTAAGGCGTTTGTTTTGACGGTCGCCTCTGCCGTGCGTACAGCACTTCAAGTTCTAATCCTCATTAGCTCGATGGAAATTGTTCCGAAATGAGGCGAAAACGGCACAAATTATTCACTTGCAGCCTGCGGCGGTGAGACTAAAATGACACCTGTTATATTTGCTAGATGGTAATTTCGTTGACATGATTAACCTCCAACCCGAGAGGGCGCATTGAGCCGCCCTTTCTTCCCTCGTTCTTCTGGCCCTTCAACGTTCGTCCGGGTAAATGGGAAAATCCGCGCCCGCGAAGTTCGTTTGATTGGTGTGGACAACAAGCAGCTTGGCATCTACGGCATCCACGAAGCCATGCAAATGGCACGCGCGCAAAGTGTGGATCTCGTTGAAATTGCGCCGACCGCAACCCCACCGGTCTGCCGGTTGGTGGATTACGGCAAGTTCCGTTACGAACAGGCCAAGAAAGATAAAGAGGCCAAGAAACATCAACACGCGGACAAGGTTAAGGAGATCCAACTCAGCGCCACGATCAGCCCGCATGATTTTCAGGTCAAAGTCACGCACGCCGTCGATTTCCTGTGCGAAGATATGAAAGTCAAACTCGCCCTGCGTTTTCGCGGTCGCGAGATGATGCACCAGGAATTTGGCAAGCAGGTGGTGCAAAAATTCATCGTGGAGATTGCGCCTTTCGGACACCCGGATGCGCCTCCGCGAATCATCGGACGCGGATTAAACGTGATGATCAGTCCGCTGCCTCGCAACAAGCGCGCTAAAAATCCGAACGCAGACACCGCGGGGCAACGTCGCGCTGACGAAGCGCGGCGTGAACAAGAGGAAGAGGCAAAGAAGGGCCAGGCGAACTCAGCCGATGCGGAAGGCGAGCATGATGAGGACGAGGATCATGATCCTGCCGCCGAAGGAGAGGGCAATGAACCTCCCCACGAAGGCGCGGCGTAGACATTGCTGAATCTCCGGCTTCCAGTCACTCGCGATCGGGTCATGGATCCCATGCTTCATCCCGCCGCCTGCAAGAACAGCGCAATCATCGCAATCGCTGCTCCCGCGAAGAGTAATGCGATCAATCCGTTGATGATGGACTCCTGGCGCAGTTCCACAAGCAGAGTGCTTTGCACGAGCTTCGCCAGATTCGGTGAGATCACCCGCGCCATTTTTTCTTGATCACTGACCGATTGTGGATTTCCCACGCGCGTCTCCAGCAACGGGCGGAGCACTTGTTCGATCCCGGGGTTGGTTCGTTGAGACATCATAATCACGACGAACAGGATGCCATGTTTCGGACACCATAACAGATTCAGACGTATTGATATCTGACCAGTACAGTTCTCGAATCACTAAAACTGTACTGGTCATCTTTGAGGGCAAGTGTCACTGTGCGGGCCGCACAGACTTGATATCCTCTGGCATTATGGTCATGCAGAACATCGCCGCGCAGGTGTCCAGCCAGGACAACCTCTACAAGCAGGTGGCCGCGCGCATCTCGCAATTAATCGATGTCGGCACGTTGCGTCCCGGCGAGCGGGTGCCTTCCGTGCGCAAATTCAGCCGGCAGCAAAACGTGAGCATCGCCACGGTGTTGCAAGCGTATCGCCTGCTCGAAAGCCGCGGTGTGGTGGAGGCTCGTCCTCAATCGGGTTATTACGTGCGATTGCGGCATTGGACTCCTCCCGCCGAACCGGCAATTTACAAGCCGCGCCCCGCTGCAACGAAGATCTCCGTAAGCGACCTGGTGCGGCAGGTCATCAAAGCCACGCGCGATCCGTCGATGGTACGGCTGGGCGCGACATTGCCGTCGCCGGATTTGTTCCCCACACAACAACTCAATCGAACGATGGCTGCGGTTGGGCGGCGCAATCCTGTGCTGGCGAATAGTTACGATCCGGCCCCGGGTAATCCGGCGTTGCGACAACAGATCGCAAGACGATCCGTAGAAGGCGGATGCTCGCTCTCGCCGGACGACATAATCATTACGTGCGGTTGCACCGAAGCATTGCATCTCTCGCTCCGCGCAGTGGCGAAACCCGGCGACACTATTGCAATCGAATCGCCGACATTTTTTGGAATTCTGCAGATGGTCGAATCGCTCGGGATGAAGGCCTGCGAGATTCCAACCTATCCCCGCGAAGGCATCTGCCTGGATGAATTGAAGAAGCGCCTGCGCTCATGCCGAATCAAAGCGTGTGTATTCACCCTGAATTTCAGCAATCCGCTTGGCAGTTGCATGCCGGATGAGAAAAAAGAACGCCTGGTCGAGCTGCTCGCGGACCACAATGTGCCGTTGATTGAAGATGACCTATACGGATGTCTTTCGTTCAGTCCCAATCGGCCGCGCACCGCGAAATCATTCGACAAAAATGGAATGGTTTTGTTGTGCGATTCATTCACCAAAACTCTGGCGCCGGGCTATCGCGTTGGCTGGTGCGCGCCGGGGAAATTCAAAGCAAAAGTCGAGTATTTGAAAATCGTGACGACGAGCGCGAACGCCACGCTGCCACAAATGGCGATCGCCGATTTTCTTGCGAATGGAAGTTTTGATCATCATGTCCGCCGAATCCGCAAATTCTACGAAGAACAAGTGCAAGTGATGACCAACGCTGTCTCACGATATTTTCCGGCCGGCACGAAAGCAACACGCCCAGCGGGTGGCATGGTGCTTTGGGTGGAATTGCCCCAACACATTTGCGCGCTGGAACTCTATCGCCGCGCGTTGCACGAGCGGATCACCATCGCGCCCGGGCCGATGTTTTCGTGCGCGGGAAAATTCGAGAATTTCATCCGGTTGAGCTGCGCTAATCCGTGGAGTGAGAAGATCGAAAATGGATTGGTTCGCCTTGGACAATTGATGAGCGAGCTTTGAATAGGGCAGAGGCAATCAAACGCAGCACTTCGCCTTCAAACTTTCCTATCGGCATAGTTCTGCCGCAATTCGATAGCCTTCGTGTCCTCCGTACCGTCGCAGTCCACGCACGACAAAAGGAATTTTTTCTTCGGTGATCACGAGATCGTCTCGATACGACCAAAAACATTGCAGGAAATGGTCCTTGAATGCCTTCCTGGCTAATTCAAGGCGCCGTTCGCATTGCTTTTGCTCGTCTTGATCCACATGTGAAGATTAATCGCCATCGCCTCTCGCAGCAAGCTCACTCTCGCCGCTGCCACCCCGTCGATGCACTCGGCGAAAGAGCGAGCGTGAGCACCCATGCCGGACCTCGTGCGCGAGGCGACAAAGTAAACGGCCCCTTGCGCATCCCCATCTTTGATGGGCGGTAATTTTTCCGACTCGCAAACACACGGGTTTTCAGTTACAGTTATGTGACACGATGACGATGACGACGACCCCGTTGCGTTCATGAAGTCCGCCATGTTCGTTCATTACGCCTGCACCAGTTTCTGTTGTGTTCGCCGTTTCACCCGCATTGACGCTATCGCGTTGGTCACCATTTGTTTGACTGCTCTCGTTTCGGGATTTGGGACCCTTCAGGCACAGACATTGATTCCGCAGAATTCCACCTGGAAATATCGCAAAGGCACTTCCGAAGCCTCCAACCCGGTCGGAGATTGGCGCAAGATCACATTCAATGACTCAACGTGGAGCAGCGGAGCCATGCCGTTTTATTACGGCGAGACGTTTTCGTCGGGCACAACACTGAACGACATGCGCACCAACTATCTCACAGTTTTTCTGCGCAAAACCATCCAGGTTCAAAATCCGGCGGATTACGATCCGATGACACTGCGAACATTGGTCGATGATGGCTACATTGTGTGGATTAATGCGCACGAAATTGCGCGCTTCAACGTTCCAGCGGGCGAACCCGCATACAATACCGCGGCTACGGCAAGCATCGAGCAAACCTGGGTGACCAATATCATCAGCGGAATCGCGCCATATCTGGTCGCGGGCACGAATGTTGTCGCTGTGCAGCTTTTCAATCAGGCGTTAACCAGCAGCGATATCGTTCTTAACCTGCAATTGGACACCGCTGCGGACAAGACACCACCAACGATATTATCGGTTTCGCCACCGGCGGGCGATGTCGCCGCGTTCAACTCGATCACCATCACCTTTAGCGAGCCTGTGCAAGGAGTCCTTGCGCAGGATTTGTTGATCAATAACACACCGACAACGTCGGTCTCCGCCAGCGGCAACGCGTACACGTTTCGTTTTGATCCGCCAACGTACGGCATCATTGACGTATCATGGGATGCCGGACAGCGAATTACCGATCTCGCAGTTCCGCCGCTTCCATTCGATTCGACTGCAGCCTCGGCGAACTGGCGATACACATTGAAGGATTCAACGGCGCCAACTCTCACTTCCATAACACCCCCGCCGAGCGCAACTGTCCGAACACTGAGCCAGGTGGAAGTGCGATTCAGCGAGAGTGTCACCAACGTTGACGCTGCCGATTTATTGATCAATGGCACGCCTGCAACTTCCGTTACAGCCAAACCCGGCAACTTGTACGTGTTCCAATTTCCGCCAAGGTCGCCGGGAACGGTCAATATTTCGTGGGCGGCAAATCACGGCATCACGGACATCGCCAGCCCCCCGAACGGGTTTGCGGCGACGCAGTGGAGCTACACCGTGAATCCCAATTACATCACGCCCAAGGTCGAAATCAGCGAGTTCCTTGCGGCAGAACAGAATCTCGCTGGATTAAAGGATGAAGATGGTTCGCTCGAAGATTGGATCGAAATTCACAACGCAAGTTCCAGTGCGGTGAATCTTGCGGGCTGGAGCCTGACCAATGATCCGGAGGATCCCGACCTGTGGATTTTTCCAAGCGTAACGCTTGGAGCGGATGCGCGATTGGTGGTGTTCGCGTCAGCCAAGGATCGCAAACCCACGCAAGCAGGCTCGAATCTGCACACCAATTTCAAGTTGAACGCGTCGGGTGAATACCTCGCGCTGTTCAGCGGGGATTCTCCGCGTGTCGCACTGACCGAATTCAAACTGGATTTTCCGCCGCAGCGCAATGACTACAGCTACGGCCTCGATTCAAGCGGCGCGTGGAAATATTTTCAGACACCCACGCCGGGCCAGCCGAACGGTTCAAGTTCGATCGTTGGTTTGCTGTCGAAGCCAAAGCCAAACATCAAACGCGGTTTGTTTGACGCGCCATTCTCACTCGTGCTGACGAACGATTTGCTCGGCGCAACAGTTCGTTACACCACGGACGGGAGCGAACCCACCGACACCACCGGACAAGTCTATTCGAGTCCGCTCACCATAGACAAAACCACCGTGCTCCGCGCGGCGGCTTTCATGCAGGATCATTTGCCCTCGGAATCCATTACGCACACGTATATTTTCCTCGATCAGGTGATGGTGCAACCCAACAACCCGCCCGGTTTTCCCGTTGGCGCCACCGTTATGGCGGGTTATCCGTCCGATTACGAAATGGACCCGGAGATTGTCAACGATCCGGCTTACAAATCACAGATGAAGGACGCGTTGAAGGCGCTGCCCATCATATCGATCGTGATCAAAATGGATGACATGTTTGGCACGGTGAATGGAATTTATACTCACCCGCTCAGTCGCGGACCCCAATGGGAGAAGCCGTGCTCAATGGAGTTCATGCCGCAGGATGGAAACGGTTTTCAAGCCAATGCAGGAATTCAAATTCAAGGCAACGCGGCGCGCGATCCGCAGAAACAACCCAAGCATCCGATGCGCGTGGTGTTCAAAGGCGCCTATGGTGCTTCGACTCTGAGTTACCGGATGTTTCCGGATTCACCGGTGCAGGTTTTCGATACGTTGGTGTTGCGCGCCGACTTCAATTTTTCGTGGCTCCACTGGGACACGACTCAACGCCGGCGTGGGCAACGCACACGGGATTCGTGGATGAAAGATTCGATGCGCGCGATGGGAAATCTCGCCAGCCACAATCGCTACACGCATCTCTACATTAATGGAGTTTATTGGGGAATATACGATCCGAGCGAGCGGCCTGATGGCTCGTTCGCCGCGGCGTACCTTGGCGGGCAAAAGGAAGATTGGGATGTTGTGAACGAAGGCGCTGCTGTTGACGGAGGCATGACGGCGTATAACGCCATGCTGGCCCTGGGAAACCTGAGCACGACAGCCGGCTACAACGCAATGAAAGTGTATCTCGATATGCCGCAGTTCATCGATTACATGCTGCTGCATTTTTACGTGGGCCACGAAGATTGGGGACGAAACAAAAACTGGTACACCATGCGGCCCAAAAACGGTTCGGCAGGTTTCAAATACGTTCCGTGGGATGGTGAAAATCTGCTGAACGATCCCGCTTACAATCGCGTGTCGAATACGGATGTTCCCTCCGGTCTGCACACAAACTTGCTTTCCAGTGCACAATACAAAATGGACTTTGCCGATCGCGTGCAAAAGCATTTCTTCAACGGCGGTGCTTTGACTCCGGCGCAATCCACCAATCGCTGGATTAATCGCGCACGCGAAGTTGAACTGCCGATCATCGCCGAATCCGCGCGCTGGGGAGATTATCGCCGCGATGTGCATCAGTATTCGAGTGCGCCATACGAACTCTACACGCGCGACGATCAATGGCGCTCGGAGCAGGCGCGGCTGTTGACGAATTATTTTCCGGGGCGCACCGCGACGGTGCTCTCGCAATTGCGTTCCGCCGGATTGTATCCATCCGTTGCAGCGCCATCGTTCAATCAATTCGGCGGAAAAATTTCTCCAGGATTTCAGCTCCAAATCACTGCGGCCGCAGGAACCATTTATTACAGCACCAACGGGGTTGATCCACGCGTTTATGGAACGGGTGCGATTGATCCCGCGGCCAAAACTTATTCCACTGCGTTGACACTGAATGGCGGCGTGGTGGTGAAATCACGCGCGTACAGCGGCGGCACGTGGAGCGCGCTCAATGAGGCGACGTTCACGACCGATTCATTGCGCGTGCCGTTGCGCATCACGGAAATCATGTTCAATCCGGATCCTCCGGGTGACGCGTATGAATTCATCGAGCTTCAAAGCTTCAGCACCCTGCCACTGGACGTCAGCGGATTTTATCTAACCGGCGTGGATTATGTTTTTCCTCCGCGCACGATACTTGCGCCGGGACAAATTATTCTTCTCGCGTCCGGCGTGAATCCAACTTCATTCCAACAGCGTTATCCGGGCGTGACGCCGTTTGCTTACTACGGTGGAAAGCTCCTGAACAGCGGAGAGCGGCTCGCAATCATTCGTCCCGATGGACAGACCGTAACATCCGTTGATTACAACGATGCAGCCGGCTGGCCTGCGGAAGCCGACGGGCACGGTTTTTCGCTCGAAGTTGTGGAGCCGTTTGGAAATCCGGACGACCCGGCAAATTGGCACGCCAGCGCGAGCCTTAACGGTTCGCCAGGCAAGGCGAACTCCATTCCTCCGGCGCCGAAAGTTCTCATTAATGAGGTGCTGGCGCATTCCTCGATTGATTCGGATTGGGTCGAGCTTAGGCAGACCGGGACAACCGCGATTGATCTGTCCGGCTGGACCTTGACTCAAGTCGGAAACACCAATCGGTTTACGTTCCCCGCCGGGACGGCGATTTTGGCCAATGGTTATTTGGTTGTGAGGTGTGACAAACAAACAAATGCCACAGGTTTGCATGCGCCATTTGCGCTGGATGCGGATGGCGAATCGCTGGTTCTCTCCGATTCGACCGGGAGTCGCGTGCACGCGATTTCGTTCGGTCCACAGGTGTCGAATCTCAGCTTTGGAAATGTGAATGGCGCGTGGACGCTTTGTGATCCGACCGCAGGCACGGACAATCGCGCCGTCGTGCTGGGAGATCCGGCGACAATGATCATCAACGAATGGCTCGCCAGTTCGCCAGCAGGCGAATCGGATTGGATCGAACTTTACAACCCGGATCCGTCGAAGCCTGTCGCGCTTCAGAATTTGTTCATTGGCGTGACAAATCAGGTTTTCGAATTCACCACGCCGGCATTCATCGCACCCCGAGGCTACGTGCGATTTTTCGCTGACGAGAATGCCGGATTCAAACACATCGATTTTAAGCTGCCATCCGAAGGCGCCTCGATCGCACTTTACGATGCCTCGGGAAAAGTCATCAATCAGGTGAGCTATGGCGCGCAAACTGAAGGGGTATCGCAGGGGCGGTTTCCGGATGGCACTGGCAACATTATTGATTTTCCAATTTCGCCGACTCCCGGCGCCGCGAACTCGTTGAATTTTCCGATCAGTGGCACGATCACCAACGGTGAATTCGAAGTGTTGTGGTCATCGGTCGTTGGAAGGAACTATCGCGTGGAACTCAACCAGGACCTTGGCTCCACGATTTGGACACCATTGCAGACGATCACCGCCACCAACGGAGTGTCATCCTTGCGCGACGCCATCACACCGGTCCAAAAATACTACCGCGTGCTGGCGTTACCGTAAGCCCGCAACCGAAAGCGGGTTCAAATCACGATGTGACCGTTTTGCGGTTGTCGGTCATGCCGACTGCGATCCCGATCACAATCGCAAGCCCGCCCCAGAGCTGCCCCAAATGCATATGTTCGCCCAGGAACGCGACGGCAAATGCGAGTCCACACACTGGCTGCGCAAAGATGGTCAATGCGACAATGTTCACGTCGGTATCCTTGATGGCGCGATACCACACAGCGTAGCCAAACAACGTGCAGATGAAGGAAAGAAAGATGAATACCAGAGCGTCATTGAGCGTGAGATGAGACAAAGCATTGGCGCAGGCATGCGCATCAAAAGTGAGATTCGTGAGTGTACCGGCGATCAGTGAGAGCACAATCACTTTCATCAATCCCGCGCGTTCGAGCACCGGTTTGCCGACGATGGAATAAACCGTCTCGCAGACAAATGAGCTCACAAAAATGAGGTTCGCCGCCAAGCCGGTGAATTGGGCATCCTTGCGCCAGAACCGCGCCATCAAACCAACTCCCACAATTCCCAATCCGGCGCCCATCCAGCGCCGGCCCGGAATTTTTTCGTGAAGAAAAACAGCCGCCGCAACCGCGGTGATGAGAGGTTCGAGTGCCATCAAGAGGGAAGCATCACCGGCTTTGCCGAGCTTGAGCGCCAGCACTTGCAGGCGCGGACTCAACGTGAAAACCGTCACGCCGATCACGCAAACGCGGACAAGGTCTTTGCCGCGCGGCGCTGGACCGCGCAAAAAGGGCCAGATCAGAATTCCACCAATCGCCGCAAATCCGAACCGAAGCGTGACGATGGCGCCCATCTCCAGATGTGCTGCGAGCGCTTTGTAGGCAGTATAAGTGCCCGACCAGAGCACGTTCATCACCAGCAGCCACAGTAGGTGCGAAAGTTTCATCGCGGATTCGAATGCACGAATCTACTCGCGCAACCGCACCGGACGGTTGTCACGCTTCCGCACGAGTGCGCCTACTGCGCTCGCATCGATTGCTGGTCCGGATTGAAGAAGTTTTTCGGAGTTCGCCTTATCGTTTTTCCAGCGGATTGCTGCTGCCACAACGCCGCCGCATCGCGCTTGCTGTTTTCCAATTTGTCGGATGGCCACTCAAAGTCATACACAAACTTCGCAAATCCGGGCAGGCGCCCCAGCGAACGTCCCGCGATGAATCGCACCGCGGGGTACGGATCGTTCAGCGCCTGTGCAAGCACTGCGCCTTCCCAATTCCTGCCAGAGGCCGCCAGTGCTGATTCCCATCCCATGGACGCTGCCGCCAGAGCTCGCTGTCCCGCATCACCGGCAATCAATTGTTTCACGGTTGCCGAAATGGCACGATCGTCGGCACTCAAATCTGGAGGCGGTTGGTTGAACCACTCTGTCAGGCGCAGCGCGGTCCATTCGAGCGTTTTATCCAGGTGACATTGGTTGCAGGCATTTGGCCTTCCGCTGCGAAGGGAGACTTTGACATCCGGTTTTTCAATTTGATGGGAGCGAATTCCCCGCAACAAACCGTAAGCCGAATAAGGCATGTGGCAGTTGTAACAGAGTGATCCGCTCGATTCTGCCTGATGGTGCGTGTGTGACTGGAGCTTCCCGCGAAAATCCGCATGACACTGAAAGCATGCTTCATTGCTTTCCATATTTTTCTTCAACTGTTTATCCGGTGGACCCTGATGCATCGAGTGGCACGAGATACATCCCATTTTTCCACGCTGATAGCACGCGCTCTCGATCAGTCCATTGAACTCGCGCCCGGCAACGCGGATCATTCCATCCGGCCAGAAGAAATCGTTCATGATTTCCGGGGCTTTCGCGAGCACGTTGGTGAGCCACGGCTGCTTGTCCAGTTGAGTGGGACGAATGATTGGTGTGGTGGTTTCGAGGTCATCGCCGGGGCGAAATCGAAATCCATTTTCCTTCCATCCCTCCTGATCGGTAAACCACTTCATGCTGTGACAAAAACCACAGACCTGTGATGAGCGAACGTGGTCCAGGTCCTTCGGCTGCACGATCGCCAGATCAGGTTTTCGTTTCCCCTCGCCGTCCGCAGTACCGTTTGGGAGCGGGGTCCGGGCCGGACTGGCCAAGGGTTGAGGCTTCTGGCGTTGCAGCGTCACGTGTCTCTCCGCAGGGCCATGACAGGCTTCGCACGCGATTCCCAATTCGGTGACGTGCGTATTAAAGCGCTGATTCTGCTGGTCCGGCATGGGCCGCGCACCGGTGGCGTGACATCGAATGCAAACCTGGTTCCACGATTCACGGCCGGGGCCGCCATTCGGATCACGAATGAAAGCGTGATGCCGCTCCACCCAGCGTTTTTCTTGCACCAGCCAGGTAAATGGGAAACCAATTTGCATATTGCCGAATCCTCCTGGCAGCCAAAACACCTGGAAATAATGCGAGCCGGTGACCATCTCCATTGGCAAACGCAACGGCGGTGTTGGCCGCCCATTGGTTGCCTTGGCCGCGGCAATTTCGTCGAGGTCCTCGACATCAACCCAAAACGACGAACCGTTGTGTTGCATGGTAAATCGCTCGCCATTGGACACCAACGCCACGCGATCGAAATTTGCTTTCACCGAGTTCGTCGTCATGACCTGTGTCATCTGTCGATGATGCGACTGCCACCAACTCGCGTGTTCTTTGGGATGGCACTCCTTGCAGGTTTCAGAACTCACGAATCCGGATGGACCGCCTCGCACCGGAAGATATGGAGAAGGAAGCGCGGCGGCGGCGCGACGCGCTGCGAGTTCAGCGCTGATGGATCGATCTCCCGCCGTCCTGGCAGAGATCAGATAAATTGCCACAGCGGCACACACAAAAGCCCCGGCAATCACGAGCAGGCGATGCGAATTTGGAATTTCTTGAGTGGGAAGTTTCATGGCGAAGCCTCCACATCTGCCAGAAGCGACTTCGCACTCTGACCGTTGCGACTCAGTGGATTTTCACGGTGCTCAATCATCGAATCAAACCGTTGAACAACAAATCCGGGAAAAAAGAAAGCCGCTCTTTCGAGCGGCATTGTGAAATCCAAAAATTTCAGTTGAAACTTTCCTTATTGAGGACGTGATTGCTTCAAAAGTTCCGCAGCTTTTTTTGCCTTGGGATCACCGCGCATCATTGCGTTGGCAATTTCCACCTGCAACGCGCGCATCTTGTTATAGTGGTCATCCTTTTGCTTAACCGTCATCGGCTGTTGGGAGAATTGTGCCTTTAGAAGTGAATCTGCAGCGACCTCGTAGTCGTGCTGCTTGATCGCGGTGTCTGCTTTCGCCATCTCCTTCTGCACATTCACATTTGCCGCGGGGGCTGCCGCAGCCTGATCGGGTTGCGCCTCCTGCTTCGGCTCGGGAGCGGCAGCCTGTGGCGCCGGCTCCTCTTTTTTGCCGCAGGCAGAAAGGAACACCAAGCTTCCCAAACACCCGATTAGAATCGCTTTCCTCATGACAACAGGGAGATTTGCGCTGGATTAATATCCGCCGGTCGTGCTCGACGGAACATAGTACAGATCGTTGGGCAAATCCTGCGGGCGGAACGCTTTGCCAACGCCACCAGCCAGATCGTAAAACTTCTTGTACTTCACATTCTGTGCGGAGCCGGACATCATGCCCATTGCGGCACTACCGCCGACATCGGTTGCTGTGCTTACCGTTTTCGCACTCGAGTGGCGTTGCGAGATTCCTTCGTGAGGCTGATTCCCGGCATCATTGAAAAAGAATGGTGTCATTTCGTCAGCTTCCCACTGCACGATATTGGTTGGCTTGAATTCGGTGATCTTGAATGTGCGGCCGCCGGCTAATTGCGAAGTCAAACCTGAGATGCAGCCGTTCCAAGTATAGCTGCTCAGCTTCATTTCCCGCTGCATCCAGAGCGCCTTTTTGCTTCCACCAATCTCAACCTTATCTTTCGGACAAAAGACGATGTTGATATTCGGTCCAAGAAAGACCGCCAATTGCCCTGCTTTGTAATAAGGTATTTGCGGTTTGTTGTCGGCAGTGCCGGCGCCATTGGGGATCACCTGGCGATTTACGTAGCCGGCATACAACCAGTTGTCCGGCCCGGGGTTGCCACTGGCCACACCACCCCAGCTCGGGTGCGGCAGGTATTCCTGGTTATCATTAGTGTAAAGATGCGACGCCAGCATGATTTGGCGGACGTTGTTGAAATCGACCGTGTTTTGCGACTTGTCCTTCGCGCGCGCAAGCGCGGGCAACAACATGCTCGCCAAAATCGCGATGATGGCAATGACCACCAATAATTCGATCAATGTGAAAGCCGATTTCAAAATCGGCAAACGAGTTTCGGTTGGACGACTCATACAATTATGTTTGGGCTGACTACTTACTCGACTGTAGATACAAAAATAACCATAACGAATACGAGATGGCTTGGTTAAAACAATGGCAATCCGTCCCTGCGAAGTCAACTGTGCGTTTTGAAGCACATCTGGACAGTTCGCCCCAGTCCCGATCACTTGATCCAGTGATGAAATCTGCCATACCAGTATGGCAGGAGAAAGGCAACGCCATCGGATTCGCCGCGACCACCACCACCGCCATCCGGCCGATACGGATTGCTGTTCCATCGCGCGACTGGACGCTCGTCTGGTGGTAAAGCTTCCACCAGTTGCTTGCGCCCAAACCGATCGGCATCTGCTCGAAATGTCACATCCAACCGGTGCGAGTTCTGCACAGTCCATTCGATTTGATCGACTGGAATTCGTTCGAGCGTCGCGCGCGACTCCGCCCTGACATCGGCGCTCATGGGGATCGCGCCACTGCCAGCGGTGAAATAATTCCAAAGCGGATTCCTGTCGGACCGAATTTGTGTCCACGTGTAGCGCATCCCGCCGCGGTAAATCCCGCGCAATCGCGCGTCCTTCTCGTACCTCAGCAACGGTTCATACGAAAGATAGGCAAGCTCATCATCGGAGAAATTGATTTCACCGCCGCCGTCCCACCGCCGATATGCGCGCATTTTTTCAGCGTACCCGCGTGCGACGCGATCTTGATATGCGCGCTCAAATCGCGGCTCACCCGTAATGTGATGGGCCACCTTGAGAAACGAGAGTAATTGAAGCGAGCGCAACGCTGCCTCGTATCTGCCTTCCTCGGTCTTGAAAAAACTCTCGGACCACTGCCCCCAGCGAGTCGGTTTGCCATCGAGATCGATCAATTCGTAATCGTGATCAATCAAATAATCAGTGATTCGCGCAACAACTTTTCGGACTTCGGCTTTTTCGGCATTGTCGGCGACCAGATCGAAATACGTCGCATAAGCGTAATAATGTCCAACACTCTCATCCGAACTCGTGTCGCCTTTCCACAACCACTCGCCGTCTGGCGTTGGATGCCATTCGCCTCCGCCGGGTTTTGGTTCTGAACGATGCTTGAAGGAGCGCGCGTAGAACCCCGGCAATCCCGTAATGGATTCAAGCCGCATGATGACTTGCATCGCCCGTCGAGCGTGTGCGCGCGCCGCGGGATCGTGCGTGACCGCGTAGCGATAACATTCCGCGCCGAGATACATTGCGGTCCAAAGGCCGTCATTGTCGCTGTCGCTCGGCACAAACGAAGCAAGATTGCCCGGCTCGCGCAGGCCGCAATCGGCAACCATGCCGTGACGCACGTGCCGGCTCTCGATACGTTGGTCGAATATCCTGGCTTTCTGTTCGAGTGTCATCGGCTGCCATTGAATCAGCGAAACGCCCGACGCAGTACGGATCCAGACTTTCGCTCCCGCGCCACTTTCATCGACGAAAATATTTCGCACATCATTATCTTGCAGCCAGCGGCGTCCGTGAAAGTACTGCCAGCGATCCCATCGATTCGTGGTGCCAGGGTCGAAACGCGCCGCGCCGTTCGTGCTACCGAGCCAGAGAGCGCCGGATTTCTCTCTGGCAAAAACCTGGAGACTGGGCACCGGGCCCGTTTCGTTTCCGGTCCACGGGCGGACTTCGGCTTTTTGCCGGACCGGCAACGGGACATCGGGAGAATTTTCGCGAAACTGTGAAGCGATTTTTTGAAATTGCGCGGCGCAGCACGGGATTGCGGCCGACAAAACCGTCAAAGTGACAATGGATTTTTGTAAGGTGGAAAAGAGGCTCATGTCGTTGATCAGGAAAGGTTAATCGTGTGCGACCGGCAAGACGAGTCAAGTTGAGAACTTCCATATTGGCCTTCAACAGCCACAGAGTAATCGATTTGGTTGAACACTCGTCGTCCGACCAGACCGCGGTCTGCCGGGCAGCACACTGAGCGTTTGGTTTAACTCCCGTGCGTGATTGGCATCGTGTTGCCTTGTCCAATGAAACGTGCCATCTTTTGCTCAAATGGATCAACCCGCCGCGAGCGTGCCGCAATCAAAGCCGTGGATCGATTCTTCGCCCGGGGAATGCAGCGAGTTCTTTTCCGGCGTCTATCAAGAGCACTCGCGGGCAATCTACTACCTCGCATTACGCTTTTTGGGGGATCCCGCGCAAGCAGAAGACGCCGCACATGATGTCTTCCTGAAGGCCTACCGAAAATTCGGCGAATTTCGCGGCGAGGCGGGGATTCGCACGTGGCTTTATCGTATCACGATTAACCACTGCCGCAACCTGGTGCAAACGTGGCACGCGCGGACGATGGTCAATAATGTGGACGAAGAAGTTTGGAACTGCGCGCCTGCTGCAGGGGACTCGCCATTTAAGCTTCTCGAAACAAAAGAACTTGGACAACGCATTCAAAAAACACTCGATCAACTCCCGGAGGAATATCGGCTGCTGCTGCTGCTTGTGGCTGACGAAAAACTCAGCTATGATGAAGTGGGTGAGTTGACCGGACAAACCGCCGACGCGGTGCGCGGCAAATTGCATCGCGCGCGAAAAGCGTTTGCGCTGCACTTTCCGAAAACCGGCTAATGGCGCGTCATTGCCAAACGTAAAACGTGAACGCTTATGGAACGGACCCGATTCAAAACCGCCGAACAAGAGAGCAACGCAACCGGCACTGAATCCCGCCATGCCGAAAAGGCAGTGGAGCTTGGCAGCGTGGAGGAAGTTTTGCGTTTTGACGCGGCGCACGTAACGCCTCCGCCGCAACTCGATGATCGCGTCAAGCAGTCGTTGCAGGCTGAACCACCTGGGCCGAGAAAATCATGGTGGGGAAAATTGTTTGGTTAACGTCGTGGCACCGGTTCGGGTAGTGCGCATTTTGCGCGACGATTTTTCGTCCTGTTCATCTTCTTTTCCACGTAACTCTCGAGCTGCCAGGCAATCCCAAGCAAAGTTCCTTCCGCCCGTGAATTCAGCACGGTAGATGGCACCTTGCATTGCAAAATAATGCCGGGTGAGATGCTCTCCGAGCAGTCCTGTTACAAATACAAAACTTTCGTTTCCATCGGTCCCAGGAGTTCCACACCCATTGCAATTTCCCCGACACATTTCAAACCAGTTAGCGTTCTGGTATTTGAAGAGGGCGCAATTGGCGGGAAATGATTGATGAAGAATTGATAAGGGGAATAACCGTCGAACGCATGCGGTGGCAAAGCTATCAGTGGCACAGCTTTTGCAAGCTGAATCGACCCGGCGGCGGCATACGCCAACAACACGGCAAAGAGAGATTAACCTCGAACGATGAAATGGAATGAAAACATTACCAAAAAGGCTGATGTGTTGGCTGGGTTTGCTGGCCGCATGCATTGCAAATATTCAGGGCGCAACCTTCACGAATCATATTGCCAATATGGCATTTTTACCAAACGCCCAAACGATCAATATGGGAGACACTGTTGTTTGGAAAAATGATGACAACACTTCTCACACCACCACCAGTGGCTCGCCTGGCGCACCCAGTGGTCTCTGGAGTTCCGGTTTGTTAGCTCCTGGCCAATCGTTCTCACGCGTTTTCAACTCCGCTGGTTCATTTTCCTACTACTGCGAAGTGCATTCGTTCATGACCGGTACGATCACGGTGCTGGCAGGAAACGGCACGCCCACGGTGGCGATCACGCAGCCCACAAATAATGCCATATTTACAAACGGGAGTATTAGCCTCGCGGCCACGGCGTCAGTCACTGGCAGCACGATCACACAAGTTGAGTTTTTCGATGGAAGCAATTCTTTGGGGATCGATATGACCACTCCGTACAGCATTACCGCCAACTTGGCTGCCGGATCCCATTCTTTGACTGCAAAGGCAACGGCGGGCAATGGCTCCAGTGCAATTTCGGCAGGCGTGAACGTGACCGTAACGTTGGGCACTGGAGGAATGAGGATCACCAATGCGATTCCTGAAAAGATTCAGAAATCGAGCATAACGATAGATCTGCAACCATTCGCAGATGGATTTGTGTCGCCGCTGGGAATGGCTGCTCCGGACGACGGGACCGGACGCCTGTTTGTCTATGACCAGACCGGTGTCGTCCAAATTGTCAGCAGCAACGGTGTCAAGATGGCGGGAAATTTACTGGATGTAAGGGCGCGCATGGTCACGTTGAACACGAACTACGACGAGCGTGGTTTAATCGGTCTGGCCACGCATCCCAACTTCGCGCAAAAGCCATTCATCTACACCTACACTTCAGAACCAAACGGGCCGATGGCGGATTTCATGATCATGACCGGGGCCGGCGAGACGAACAATTGCCAGTCGGTGATCGCTGAATGGAAGATCGATGCCAATGATCCGAACAAAGTCGATCCAGCCAGTCGTCGGGAAATTCTGAGGATGGATAAACCACAATCCAATCACAACGGCGGCACGATACGTTTTGGTCCGGATGGCTTCCTGTATTTTACAATTGGCGATGGAGGCGAAGCGGATGATCAGGGACAAGGTCATTCTCCCGGCGGTAATGCCCAGGATAAAACAAAAATACTCGGAAAGATCGTCCGCATTAATGTCGATGCGCGGACGTCCTCCAACGGAAAGTACGGAATTCCGCAGGATAATCCGTTTGTGGGCCAGGCCGGAGTCGTGCAGGAAATCTTCGCCTACGGTCTCCGCAATCCGTACACGTTCAGTTTCGATAAACAGACAGGAGATATTCTCCTCGCGGATGTCGGACAAAACGATGTGGAGGAAGTGGATAAGATAGTTAAGGGCGGGAACTTTGGCTGGCCGATCAAAGAAGGGTCGTTTTTCTTCGACCCCAACGGCACAAACAATGGTTTCGTAACGACCGTCCCCGTGCGCGTGGTGCCGGCGGATTTGATTGATCCCATTGCGCAGTTCGATCACGACGAAGGCGCGGCAATTGTCGGCGGGTACGTTTATCGCGGCGGTGCCATCAGCAATTTGGTCGGAAAATATCTTTGCGCGAGTTGGGGCGATTTCGCAACGTCAGACGGGCGACTCTTCGTAATGGAAGGGTCTCAATTGAAGGAGCTGCGGATTGGGGTGGATGACCATGGATTGGGAATGTGGGTCAAGGGCTTTGGCGAGGATCGCAACGGAGAGGTGTACGTGTTTGGCTCGATTGATCTTGGACCGACCGGCACCTCGGGAGTGATGTTAAAGCTCGCGCCGGCGGGCACGGCGCCACATTCAAGCAACAGTTATCGGCTCTCGAACCTGGTTTCCGATTTACCAAACATTGCGGCGAATACAGATACGAACCTTGCTAATCCGTGGGGATTGGCGTTTGGCCCAACGACACCATTCTGGATTGCCGATAACCACGCGGGTATATCGACGATATATGACAGCACAGGCGCCGTGCAATCGTTGGTCGTGACCATCCCACCCGCGTCAGGCGGAACGCCGCCCGGCGCACCAACCGGGATGGTGTTTAATGACACCACCAATTTCGTCGTGGGTTCCACGCCGGCCCGATTCATCTTTGCCACTGAGGATGGAACCATCAGCGCGTGGAATGCCGGGACGAATGCGATCCTCAAGGCTGAACACACAAACACCATCTACAAAGGTCTGGAACTGGCCACGAATGGCGGGAATGCATTTCTTTTCGCTGCCGACTTCCACGGTGGGAAAATTGATGTGTTCGACTCAAATTTTCAACCGGTGACGATTCCCGGTGGCTTTGTCGATGCCGGAGTGCCTGCGGGCTTTGCGCCATTTAACGTGCGAAAAATTGGAGGCAGCCTCTATGTCACCTACGCCAAGCAGGATGACGAAATGGAAGATGATGTCCCGGGAGCCGGCAACGGATACATCAACGTTTTTGATACGGCCGGCAAAAAAATCAAACGCTTCGCATCCGGTGGAAATTTAAACTCCCCTTGGGGAATCGCTTTGGCGCCAGCGAATTTCGGCGCATTCGGCGGAGCGTTGCTGGTTGGAAATTTTGGCGACGGGCGCATCAACGCATTCGATGCGACAAGCGGCGCTCTGCTCGGCCAGTTAAAAAATCCGAACGGCATTCCGCTTTGGGTCGATGGGCTATGGGACCTCAAGTTTGGCAACGGCACCAAAGCTGGGGATGCGAATAAACTGTACTTTACCGCCGGGATTTCCCGTGAAGCTCACGGACTGTTCGGAGTCATCGCTGCAAGTGAATTTGCGATTACAGTTACTCGCAATGCAAATACACTCACTCTGCGCTGGAGCGGCGGCGTCGGTCCGTTCACGGTGCAAAAGAAGGTAAATTTGAATGATGCCACGTGGACCGACGTGAAAACGCAATTGGAATCCAGCATCGACCTTACCTTGGACAGTGACCACGCCTTCTTCCGCATCCGGCAAGCAACACCGTGACGATCGAGGAGTATTCGTTGACGGTCGTTCACGATCGAAGCTGAAAATATGGGACGACATGGAAGTCGTCCCAACGAGAACTTCATCTTACGGGAAGCCCGGGTCGAGGTGCATGGCAAATGATTTTTCCGTAGCCTTGGATGTGGGCTTGGGATTAACTACGCGCCTATGTCCGACGGCGCAGTTCCCAAAATACCCAAGTGGCCCTTTCTCGCTGGCGACATCGCTCTTGTGATTGTCGCCGTATGGCTGTCGCGCGAAACTGCTCCCGGCACATGGACGCAATTAATTCTCGCAGGCTCTGTCGCCATCGGTGCGTTCATTTGCATCATTCCATTTGTCCTCGAATATCGACGGCAGGCGGATCTTTCCGAATTGCAGGCGATCAATGCCGCCGTCGAACGCGTTCAAGGCATCGAGAAAATCTCCGAGCAAATTTCCGGGGCTACAGCCCAGTGGCAGGATGTTCAAACCCATTCCGCCAAAACCAACGACACCGCCCGCCAAATTGCCGAAATGTTCACCACCGAAGCGCGAGGCTTCGCGGACTTTTTGCGCAAAGCAAATGATTCGGAACGGACCAATCTTCGTCTCGAAGTGGAAAAACTGCGGCGCGCGGAGAGCGAATGGTTGCAAGTGCTGGTCCGCGTAATGGACCACGTGTACGCGCTGTACAGCGCAGGCGCCAAATCCGGCCAGGTCCATTTGACCGAGCAGCTATCAACATTTCAGAATGCATGCCGCGATGTCGCACGCCGCGTCGGACTCGTGCCGTTCGTCGCTGCTCCGGGCGAATCTTACAACGAGCAAATCCATTTGAATGCCGAGGAGGGCGTTGCGCCGCCTCCGGAAGCACGAGTGCTCGATACGATTGCGACGGGATTGACTTATCAAGGACAGCTTTTGCGCAAGGCGTTGGTGGTTTGCCAAATTCCGGGCAGGGAAAATCCACAGATGCAACAAGCGGAGCTCAGCGGCATACCAGCCGAAACAAGCTCGGAGGTCGCGCAATCGGGTGAATAGACGCCGGCATTGAATAATCAATCGCGCATGGTTAACCTTGCGCTTGATATGCAATCCCACCGCCTCAAGTTTTTGTTCGCTTTCTTTTCCACAATTGCCTGCCTTGCGATGTCCATCGTGACTTGTCGCGAATGTTTCGCCCAGGCGCAATCATCACCAACACCTGCCACGCCGGCGAATCGTTACGAAACCCGGGCACAGCACGATCCTGAAGGCAGCGGTAAGTTTTATCTGGGGCGCGAGATAGCGCATGTGATGGGCCATCAGGCTGCGGATTGGCTCGAACGTCCGGAACGCGCCGAGGAGGAAGCGCCGGATAAATTGATGGAAGCTTTGAAACTCAAACCCGGTGAAGCCGTCGCGGACATCGGCGCGGGCACGGGTTATTTCAGTTGGCGCATGGCAAAGAGTGTCGGAGAAAAAGGTGTGGTTTACGGGGTGGATATCCAGCAGGAGATGCTCGATCTGCTTGACAAAAAAATGAAGGACCGCGGCATCAAAAATGTGAAGGGTGTGTTGGGAGACATTACCGATCCCAAATTACCGCCCAACTCCGTCGATCTGGCGCTGATGGTGGATGTCTACCATGAATTTTCACATCCCTTCGAGATGATCGACGCCATTTGCAAAGCGATGAAGAAAGGCGGACGTGTGGTGTTCGTCGAGTATCGGTTCGAGGATCCCTCAGTTCCGATCAAGCTGACACACAAAATGTCCGAGGCACAGGTGAAAAAAGAAATGGCTGTGCAACCGCTGGAATTCGTCGAGACCATCCGAACACTTCCCCGTCAACACATCATTGTTTTCAAAAAGAAGTGAACGCTTATGGCGACACCTTAACGCGATAGAAACGATTGCCGATCACAGCGCCGTCGTGTTCGAACTCGTGAAAATAGTCGTCACCGACAGTCGCAGGACCGACGTTGGTCCAGATGGAGCTCTTGCCGATTGTCGTCGAAGTTTGCAGTTGCCAGTTTGTCCCGAGCGGCGCTGAAAATCGAATGTGCGCGTGATCGACGTCCGGCTCGATCGAAAGCAGGTTTACATCTCCCTGAAAGTAAACTGTCAACACATCGGATGGCGTATGAATCGGGCCACCAGCAACACCATTGGTCGAAGTATCGAAGAGTTTGAATCCAACTTTGTAGATTCCAGGTTTGGTGACCGTCAGCCGGCGCCCGTGAATGTGACCATACGGGTCTGAACCCGGCGAGCCGTCACTCTGGCTGAGCTTCCACATATTTGAACTCGTTCCTCCACTGGCAACGCTGATGGTTGGAGCTGTCGCGCCGGCATCCCAAAAGCCAAACGCGCCCCCGGCAGGTCCATCGACAGATACGATCCGAACTTGAATGAACGAGCCGAAAGCCGGAGCGCTGGGATCGGGGCCGCCGTTGAGGGATGTGCGGGGAAGAGCGGTAAACGTCACGTTCGCCTGATAGTATCCAGCGTAGGTTCCGCCGTTGGTGAACGTAAGAGTCTTCACATAACCTGAGTTGCTGGAAAAATCCGGGGCGTTGGCGAAGATGAGCTTGTCATTTTGCGTTGTTCCGACAGCGCCAGCGTTGATGTGGCCGTGATCGATCTGGGCGTGGAGTGAAATTGTCGCGGTCAAGAATGCTGCTGTGGCCAAAATTCTGCGAAGTTTCTGCGTTGTCATACGAAGTCGATATTTTAGAGGGGAGATTTCTTACGGTTTGCCGGCAGGGTCCACGAATCGGGAACCAGTTCGGATCAATTTTTCGGGCATTAAATTCCAATTCAAACGTTCGACGTGGCCATCTACAAACAGGTAGTTGGCTGTGTTAAGATGCCGCCTGACTGCAACACTGGCGGCAAACGACGGAGGTGAATAATCACCATCATCCGGATCAGAAAAATGGAAGTGATCGCTTCCAATGTTTCGGTCCGCGCATTCCGCCATGAAAAAAGTCTCTGCAGGACCGGGAATGCAGGTGCACTTGGAGTAGTCATTAGTCATCGGATGGCTTTCGTCGCCCGGCAACAGAAAGTCGTTGATGGCATAGCTGAAAACGCGTTTGACGGGATCGCGCGGGCAACGCCAGAGGTTCGTGCCACTGGTGTAAGGTTGAAGCGTTCCCACCCACGACGCTGTTTGATGCGCGGAACGCGGCAGCGCCTGATTGTTATCATCGGCGTACATGGTGCTTGCGATGCCGATTTGTTTGAGATTGCTGAGGCACGCCGTGGCCCATGCCTGCTGTTTGCTCCTGGAGAGCGCAGGCAGAAGCATTGCGGCCAGGATCGCGATGATCGCGATGACCACCAGCAGCTCGATCAGGGTAAACGCACGCTGTTTCAAGCGAGGTCGAATCATATCTTGGTGTTTCACGGTAAAAAATGGCTGAACTGACTGGCCATGCAGTTTTCAGTTGCTGCAATAAATTTGGTTAAAAGTACGCTCCACCTCTGAACGCGGCGGAACAGGAAAAAAAAGGAATCAGCAAGAGCCGGTGCCCTCACTGAAAAACAGAATATGGAATTATGCCATCCGTGGTGGAGGCAGTGGAGGGGACGCCCTTAGTCGGGGCGAGAGGAAATCTGGGGCTGTGCAATGGGCATCAAATTGCGGAGGAAACAACAACTGGGCAGACGCCTGCAAGGTAAAATCCAGCTTGATTTCAAGTTTGACCAGGGTTTTGTTGGATTCGGATTTTTTCCCTTCGGCAACGGCCTTGCACATCTTGCACGGATGCTGCCCGTCGAACGTTTTCAGTACCGCTTCACGAAAGGGCGCGTTCTCGGAGTACTTGACCAACATGCTTACCCACGCTGCCGATTGAAGGACAAACCAATGGCCGCCGACGGCGGCAATCAGCAGACAAACACCAACAATTCTTTGCAAACGGCCCATCACCGGAATTAATAGATCATACAGATTGATTTGTGGCAAGTATGGAACGGCCAATGCTTTTCAAAGACCTTCCCAATTGCCTTGCGCGCGGGACTGGTTAAATTCATCGCGTGAGCAATGAATTTTCGGTGAGCGGATTCTACTCTGGCGCGTTCGATGAGGATGCGCTGTCGAAGTGGGCTGCTGCACTACGCGCCGAGCTGCGCGCACCGAAAGTTTCGCTTGGGCTGGTTTTCGTTTCGCCATCGCTGTTGCCGGACGCGGCGCAGATACTCCAGGCGCTTCGCATCCACGCGGCAATTCCACTGCTGGCCGGTTGTTCGAGCACCAGCCTGATCGCGGGCGGTGAAGAGAAGGAGGACTTTGAAGGACTGGCCCTTGGGTTGTATTACCTGCCCGGCGCCGAGTTAAAATCTTTTCGCTTCACTCAGACGCAAGTGGAAGAATCCGCGGATCGTGGAACGGATTATTGGCCGTCTCAAACCGGTGTCATTTCCAGCCAAACCAATGGCTGGCTGGTTTTCGCCGATCCGTTCACCCTCGATTGCGATACGTGGTTGCGCGGTTGGGATGCAGCCTACTCACCGGCGCCAACGCTCGGAGGGCTTGCCAGCGGAAGCGTTTCCGAGCGTTCGACAAATGTTTTTCTCAATGGCGATGTGCTGGCTGAAGGCGGCGTGGCAATTTCCATCGGAGGTGACGTTGCGTTGCAGAGCGTGATCTCGCAGGGTTGCACCCCCATCGGTGAAACGTGGACCATTACGCAGGCGGATAGAAATTTCATTTATCGCATTGGCAATCGACCCGCATACGAAGTGCTGGTGGAAACCTACAACAAGCTTCCGCCCAATGAACAACAGAAATGCAACGGCAATATGTTCGTGGGTTTGGTGATCAACGAATATTTGGAGGATTTTCACCGTGGTGATTTTCTCATTCGCAATTTGATGGGCGCCGATCCGAAGAGTGGAATTCTTGCCGTGGGCGCATTGCCGCGTGCTGGGCAAACGATGCAGTTTCAGCGGCGCGACGCTGAAGCGGCAACGGAAGACATGGAGAGTCTGCTCACGCTGGCGAAGGAAAAAATCGGATCGACCCAGGCGTACGGTGGATGGCTCGGCTGTTGCAATGGGCGCGGAGAAAGGCTCTTCGGCAAACCGAGCCACGACGCGTCAATGATTCAACAGCGACTGGGGCCGATCGGATTGAGCGGATTTTTTTGCAATGGTGAAATCGGTCCCGTGGGTCAGCACAGTTTTCTACATGGTTACACGGCGTCGCTTTGCCTTTTCGTGAAAAAGCAGCCGGCATGAGCACGATTCCGGTTGCGATGGACGAAGTGGCAGAAGTCACAGCCGTACAAAAACCAAAATCGTCACCGCTTCCCCCGACATTGGCATACCGGCTGACATCGATCACCGAGCACCTGCCGCTCCAATCGCTGTTCCCACTGCCGCAATCGATCGAAGTTGAACTTGGCGCCGGGGCCGGTTCGTTTCTGGCGCAGTATGCCCAACTGCATCCCGATCGTAATTTTCTGGCCGTTGAACGATTGCTCGGTCGATTGCGCAAGCTGGATCGGAAAGCGCGCCGGACGAACCTCCAGAATCTTCGATTGGTGAGCATCGAAGCGTCGTATTTGGTCGCCTATCTGCTACCGCCGGAGTCGGTGGCTGCGCTTCACATCTATTTTCCTGACCCGTGGCCAAAACGAAAGCATCGCAGCAACCGACTGATCAACACCACGTTCGTGCTTGCAGCGAGTCGGTGTTTGGTCGATGGAGGCGTTGTTTATCTCCGAACGGATCATGCGAATTATTTCGCGCAGATGCTGGAAGTGTTTGGAGGAAATAAAAATTTCGCGCCGATTGACACCCCTCGCGACCTTGCCGAAGTGACGACCGACTTTGAGCGCGGATTCGTTGCAAATGGCATCGCGACGAATCGCGCGGCCTACCGGAAGGTCGCCGAGCCCCTCACCTCGTCGCTCTCCCATCGGATGGGAGAGGGAGGAGAATCCCAAGCACGACCTCATGGGATGGTAGAGGGGACTTCCGATCCCCTCTCCCTTTCAGGGAGAGGGAAGGGAGAGGGTTAACGTTCCTGGTTTGGACCTATCTAGCTATGAACAAAACGGCTCGCCTTGACGTCCAAAAGCCTTCTATTATCTGTCGACCACAGCAACGAACCAATTCTGTTTAGACCAGTTTAGTTATGAGCACATCACATCAATCGTTAATGCCGGGATCGCGCCGGGAATTTTTGAAGAAATCCACAGCCGCCACTGCGGGCGGATTGTTCGCCCTCAATTTCAGTGTGCGCGAGAAAGCCTTCGCAGCAAACAGCGACACGCTCAAGATCGGTCTGGTCGGATGCGGAGGGCGTGGCACGGGGGCCGCGCAGCAAGCGCTCACGGCGGACAAAAACACGGTGATCGTTGCAATGGGTGACGCGTTCCAAAACAAGATCGCCGGGAGCATTGCCGAACTTAAAAGGCATGTGAACGACCAGGTGCAGGTTACTCCGGACCACCAATTTGTCGGACTGGATGCTTACGAAAAGGTTCTCGCCAGTGGCGTCGATGTAGTGATCTTTGCCACGCCTCCCGGTTTTCGTCCGCAACATTTCGAAGCGGCAATCAAAGCGGGCAAGCATGCATTTATTGAAAAGCCAGTTGCAACTGACGTCGCTGGCATAAAAAAAGTCATGGCCGCCGTTAAACAAGCCAAGGAAAAGAACATCGGCGCCATCGCCGGGTTTTGCTGGCGCTACGATGCTGCCCGCCGCGAAGTGTTTAAGCGCATTCACGGCGGTGAAATTGGTGACGTTCGCGCGACTTATCATACCTATTACACAGGACCGGTGAAACCGATGCCTGCGCCCGATCGTCGCAAGGAAGGAATGAGCGATGTCGAATGGCAGGTCGCCAATTGGTACAACTTTACCTGGCTCTCCGGCGACGGGTTCGTTGAACAAGCAATTCACAGCGTTGATAAACTCGCCTGGACGATGCACGACCAACCGCCGCTAAAGGCTGTCGCCGTTGGCGGACGCCAAACACCCAATTACGAAGGAAACATTTTCGATCACATGGAGGTAAACTACGAGTACCCCGAAGGGGTCCGTGGATTCGTGGTCCATCGCCAGATCGGAAGTTGTCACAGCGAAAACAAGGATTACATCATGGGCGCCAAAGGTGTGGCAAACATCGGCGGGCGTCGTTCACCATGTGAAATCATCGCACCAGGTGCTGATTGGAGATGGACTGGCGCTCCGCCAAAAGACATGTATCAAGTCGAGCACGATGAATTCTTCGCCGCGATTCGCGCTGGCAAACCGATGAACGACGGCGATCGAATCTGGACCAGCACACTCGTCGGCTTGATGGGCCGGATGGCGGCTTACACTGGCGCTGAAATTTCCTGGGATCAGATGCTGGAATCGCAGGAGAAACTCGTGGCCGACAATTTGAAATGGGACATGAGCCTGCCAATCGAGCCGATGGCCATTCCGGGAAAGACAAGATATGTTTAATGAGATGAATCGCCGCGAATTCATCTCAACCACCGGAACCGCGCTCGCTGCCGCAACCGCATGTTTGGTGGCGCCTCGATCGCAGGCCGTTGGAGCGGAGCTGCAAAATGCGTCGCCGAAAAAGCGAAATATTCGCAAGGCGATCATGTATGCCACCGTGGATGTGAAGGGTTCGGTGTTGGAGAAGATGCACGCTGTAAAAGCCGCCGGCTTCGAAGGCGTGGAGCCCATGAGCCACATGAATCAGAATGAAGTCGTGGCTGCGCTGGAGGCAACGGGACTTAAAGCGGCGAGTGTCTGCTGCGCGACACATTGGGATGCCACTCTCAGCCATCAGGATCCGGCGATTCGTGAGAAAGGACGGCTCGGGTTGGAACAGGCGCTGCGCGACGCGTATCGCTACGGCGCGACTTCCGTTTTGCTCGTGCCGGCCGTTGTCACCAAACAAGTTTCTTACGAGGACGCTTACAAACGATCGCAGGAGCAAATCCGAAAAGCACTGCCGCTCGCCAAACGATTGCGCGTGCAGATCGCGATTGAAAATGTGTGGAATCAATTCCTGCTCAGCCCGCTGGAGGCGGCGCGATACGTCGACGAATTCAAAAGCCCGTGGGTGGGCTGGCACTTTGACATCGGCAACGTGATCAATTTCGGTTACCCGGAGCAATGGATTCGCGTGCTCGGAAAACGTATTGCCAAATTGCACGTCAAGGAATACAGCCGCAAGCTGCGGGATAAAGGCGGACCCAACAAAGGATTCGATGCCGAGTTCTTAAAGGGCGATAACGACTGGCCGAGCGTGATGAAAGCTTTGGACGATATCGGGTATCACGGATGGGGAATCGCAGAGCAGGGCGGTGGTGACTCCCTCAAAGGACTGACGAAGTTATCGACGGAGATGGATCAGATTTTTGCGAGTTGAGGGACCTGCCGTCGACGAGACTGGATGCCCCCCGGGGGGGTATCTACGATCTCGACCTGATTTCGTTTTCCAACGCCTCTTTGCTTCGTCGATATTCCGCTTTGATTGACGCGAGGCGCGCTTCAGCTTCCTCACTCCGGCCATCACGCAACCTGCGTTCCATTTCACCGCATACATCGGCCAAGCGTTCAAGGCCGAGATTCGAACTGCTGCCTTTGAGCGCATGGGCCAGCTCGAGCAGACGCGTGATGAACCCTGTTTGGCGTGCTTTCTCCATATCAGCGAGCACGCGATCACAATTCTGCATGAACAATTCGGCGAGTTCCCTTAGCAATCCCGGCTGTCCGGCGGCTTCATACGACCGAATCATCTCTATTACCGATCGATTGATCACCGCGCCTTTGGATGGCGGGCCGTAGGATCCGCCTTCCACGGTTTTCGGTTCGGAAGGCGGCGCTTCCTGACCAAGGATCACCTTCAATTGATTAACCGAAATAGGTTTGCTCAAATAATCGCTCATGCCGGCTTCGAGACATTTCGCGCGATCGGTGGCCATGGCATTTGCAGTCAACGCCACGATGCGTATCGGCGCCGGCAGTTCAGGAAGTTTGCCCGCGCGCTCGAGAGCGCGAATTCGGCGTGTGGTCTCATATCCATCCAACTCCGGCATGTTGCAATCCATGAATATCAAATCGTACGGCGTGCGCTGCACCGCGTTGATTACATCCTGACCGTCACACACCAAATCAGCTTTGAATCCCAGCCGGGACAACTGGTTTAGAATTACCTTTTGATTCACCAAGTTGTCCTCTGCCACCAATATTCGCAACGAGTCGCCGGCCTGAGGCGTGAACGGCACAATTTGCGGAGGCCGGGCGGCAGGGGCCGATCCGCTTGATTCAACAAACGGTGGAGTAGTCGAACCGAGACAACGGCTCAACGCGGCCCAGAAATCCGTTCGTCGTGCAGTCTTTGGAATGCAGCAGTCAATTCCCGCTGCGATGAGCTCGTCGTCGCTCAATCGCTGGCTCGGCGGTGCCAGCAGGATGATTTTGCAATCGTTCACCGCCGGATTTTCGCGGATCAATCCCGCCAGTTCGACCCCGTTGATCAATGGCATATCCTTGTCCACCAATACCAGGTGGTAGGGCTGCGCAGCGCGGGCGAGTAGATCAAGTGCCAGCCGGCTTGTGGGAGCGAACTCCGCCGCAATTCCGCACTCCGCGAGCGTCGAGCGGAGAGAATTCCGTGTGGACGGATTTTTATCCACGATCAGCACATGACTGTCGGCGAATTGAGGCGCCTTCACCATTCGTGCGCGCACCTCTGGCGACGCCTTTTCCAACGTGGCCGTGAACCAGAAGGTCGATCCCTGCCCCAGTGTGCTGCGAACGCCAACCGTGCCGCCCATCAATTCAGCCAACTGTTTCGAAATCACCAATCCCAATCCTGTGCCGCCGTATTTGCGCGTCGTGGATCCATCGGCCTGCGAGAACGGCAGGAAGAGGCGTTTCTGGCCTTCATAAGAAACTCCAATACCAGTATCGCGCACTTCGAAACGCAGTTGGACTTGGTCGATTGTCTCCTTGTCCACGCGCGCCGTTACCACCACCTCGCCCTTCTCGGTAAACTTGATTGCGTTGCCAATGAGATTAAGGAGCACCTGGCGCAATCGCGAGGCATCGCCTCGCAGCGCTGACGGCGTTCCCGCAGCCAGCGATGAGGACAGCTCAAGATTTTTGGAATCAGCACGGAACGCGACCAGATCAATGGCGGAATCCAGCACGTCACGAAGATCGAAATCCTCCTTCTCGACTTTGAGTTTGCCCGCCTCAATTTTCGAAAAATCCAGGATATCATTGATCACGGCGAGCAAGGCCTCGGCGCTGGACATTGATGTCTTCGCAAAATCCCGTTGTTCGTCCGTCAGCTTCGTCTCCAACAATAGACTCACCATGCCGATGACACCGTTGAGCGGTGTGCGGATTTCGTGGCTGACGTTGGCCAGGAATTCGCTCTTCATCCGATTGGCCGTCTCGGCTTCGCGCGCGAGTTGATTGGCCTGCTCAGCGGTTTGCTCGAGTTCCTGGTTGATGAGCACCAGCTCCCGGTTGATCGATTCCGTGGCCTCCTTGGCTTCCTGCAAGTCAGTATCAATCAGCCGCCGTTCGATGGCGCGCCCCAACTGGATGCTGATCACGTCGATCACATCAAGGAATGCCTTGTCAGGCTCGCGAGTTTCGCACATGAAAAACTCGAGCACCGTCCCCAATTTGCCGTGCGTGGTGACGGGAAATGCAAAGCACGCGTGCAGTCCAGCTTCGGTCGCCGCTGCATGTCGCAGCGATGACGAGTCTTTTACGAGATCAGCCATCCACACCGTCTTGCCAGCTTCGAACGCGCGACCGGGCAACCCCTGGCCTTTGCGAAAGACCATGCGCTGTGTCGCATCGCGAAACTGGCGGAATTGGCGCGAATCCTGAAGACAGCAAATTGGCGCAAGCTCCAATACGTCAGGATCCGCTTTGGAAACCACGAACAATTGCCCGACCGGGCATTGAGCCTCCCGGCAAATGATTTCAAGAGCCGCGCGCAACGCCGCATCAGTTGTCGCCGCCTCGTTGGCAGCCACGGTGACGGCCTGCAGCATCTGGACGGACATCTTTTCCTGCCGCAAGTCTTCCTCGGCGCGAATGCGGTCGAGGGCGCCGGCGCAGTGTTCGGCGAGCGATTCGAGCACCCGGATACTTTCGTCGTCATAAGCGCCCGCGCGAAAACTCTGGATGGTTAATACCCCGAGTACGCTGGATTCCAGGCGAATCGGCACACAGAGAATGGATGCGATTTCACGCGACGTGTCAGTCGATTTTTCCACGATGCCTGTGTTTGACGCGGTCTGGTCTGTGGCACCGGCAGGCGTACGTTCAGTTGCCTTGGAAACTGTGGATCCGCGCGGGCCGGCATCGACATCCACTTGCGATGTTGCTTGTTTGTGCGACACCAGTTGCGATCCCTCGACAACGGCCTTGCGAATCAAATCCGTCGGCTCGCGTTTGAACTGATCAACAGGCACTTCAATCCGTTCGCCATCGACGATATCCACCGTTAGAATTGGCGTAACTTTTCTGGCAGCCTCCGAGTAGGTCTCGAAGCTCGCGGCGTCCCAGGTCAACAACTGTTGCGCCGTGTCAACAATGACGCGGGCGGCCGCGCGCGGCGTGGTAGCCGCGCTGAGGCGTCGGCCGAGCACGGAGAACGCCGTTTCGCGTTCGAACTGGCGGCGCAATTCCGCAGTTTGTTTGTTGAGGCTGCGGCGCAACGCCGCAACCCACAGGAATGGAATGAGAATCGCCAGCGCAACCACACCGGCGCCAATGATCAACCGCTTCGGTGACCACTGATAAGGTTCACTGATTACGTCGATGGATCCGGCCTGCGTCAACAGCATGTGAAATGACGGGGGATTTGCTTCGGCAATGCACACTCCCGTCACCCGCACTGTGCTTCCATCTTTCGCCGGGAAATTTTTTGCCGCTATGCGCGCTGCTCGCGATTGCGCGTCGAAGGTTTTGCCATCCGCTTCGAGGATCATGACACTCGAGTTGCTCCGGCTCGTTCTGCCGAGCACGTGTGCATCGACAGTCACCCAGCGTCCGTCGAATTGGCCCTCCACCGCTTCGTTTACCGCCAGAGGAACCGGTTTTGGCAACGGTCCTGAACTCACTTTGACCACCGTCACATCGTCCATCGCCGGAAGCGCGCCGACCGTCGCGTAACCATAGACTTCGAGATGATCACCAGGCTCGAAATGGTCGTCTCCCCCAAAGTGCGCGCGAATGCTGCCGCTGTCATCCTGCATGAACAGCATTTTTTCCGGCGATTGATAAGTCAGCACGCCGTTGATGTGGAGGAGGGGATCCACCTCCGCTGCGGGATGAAACTGAAGGAGTGAACCAATTGTTTTCACCGGCAGAGATTCGACACCTCGTCCCCGGCTCGTGACTTCGATCAAGCTCGTATTCTGCACAAACAGGCGGACGCCCGTCATTTGCGCGCGGCTGTTAAATCGCGCGCCCGCCACACCCCGCATCCGCACGGCGGAACCGACCAGTGACACGGGATGGTCCGCGGAATTCCAATCGCGGACCGTCGCCTCGATTTGTTCGCCGCGCTGGCCCAGTTGAAAAACAGAGTTGGAGCCATCACGATGAAAGGAGCGAATGATGGCCTCGAATTCGATCCATTCACTGTCCTCGCTGCCCGTGTGCAAAATACTTGCGGTTACACGCCGGGGATTCGTGAGGGTGCCCTTGCCGAGTTTTTTTGCCTTCTCCAGAATCACTGTCGGCGCAAAGAAACCCGGATCGCTTTTTCCCTCGACCTCGATCAGGTCGCCCAGGTTTGCGCTCAACGAGGCCTTGCGGTCAAAAACGTAAATTCCAGCTTCTTGATCCTGGATGAACACACTGAGTTTGTCGGCGGATTGGAAAGTAAGCACGCCCTTCAGGTGCACGGGAAAACCGCGTGCTGCTTCAGTTCGTGAGAGTTTGCGAACCTGATCGACACGCGTGAGTGTGGGTACTGCGCCCGAACCGGTGGTGGCGAATGCCTCCTGAATCGGCACCGCGCGTACTCGTGCTTCGCGCAGAGTGACATTTTTCCCATCCACCTCCAGCAAGCCCGCCACCTCGACTCCGTCTCCCGCACTGATTCCGAGAGGCTCTGCAGTGACGATTCGCACTTTGCCGGTGGCGTCGGTGAGCGTGAATCCGCGCGGCGGCGTCAGCTCGCTTGCCTGTCCGCGTATCCGCACAAATCCTTCACGGGTCAGCGCCGGTGCGTTTTTGATCGCCTCACCGGCTGTGCTCGCCGTAACGGCGAACGGATCGGCGGGCGGGGGCGTGCGCACGACCATATTTCCCAAACCGGAAACGAGCAAATGTGCAGCGGTTCCGTTCGTCACGGATTGGCCATTGCATACTCCAAGCAGGACGACTCGTGCTCCCACAAAGGAATTCAAGTTGTCACGAGTTCCACCGAGGATGTGCGCCGTCAGTCGCTGTTCTCGCTCTCCAATCGTGACAATCGTGCGATTCTCGATGCTGTTGATGGATCGGACCTCACCTTCCACTGCCACCCAACCGCCGAACTGCTGACCGCTGGTTACTTCGGCAAAAGTGAGTTTGCGTTCCTGCGGCAATCTCCCAAGCCCGCCGGACTGAACGACTCCATTCGTCACTTCCGCATGAATTTGTCCACGGACCAGCGCACCACGAACGGAGGCCTGTGCGCCAGCCAGGAGCGCGGGAGTCGCCGCATCGCGCCGCACCAACACCCCCCCCACCCCGTCGTCCAGAAAAAGGATTTTGCGTTCGTTGTCCGCAAAAGTGATGACACCGTTGATCTGCACGGGCTGGCCCGCGATTTTTGCTGTCTTCTCCAGATCCCGGAGTTGGGCAAAGGTGGTAACTGGCGTGGCGTCCGGCGCAGCGGCAAAACAAGTAAGTGCCGCCATCAGGAAAAGCACCAATCGCACTGCGGGAAGCAACGCATGCAGATCGCATCGGCACTGCGTCATACCGAGCCGCATGGCCCTGTCCGGGATGCACGAAATCCCACGAGGGCGGCATCTCATCGCTGAAACAGGAAAAACTGAATTCTGAAAAGCGAAACTCATTTCGTACCGCCGCCGGCATCTGCCTCGGTGCCACCACCATCCCACAACGAGTCACCTGTGAATTGCAAATCTTTCAGCTGCGGTTTGATTTCCTTTTCGAAACAATCCGGACAAATCCCGTGACTGAATCGCACGCCGGCGTTTTCGCCCACATACGATTCCACCTGCTGCCAATAATTCTGATCATTGCGGATCTTTTTGCAGTAACTGCAAATCGGCAGCAATCCCTCCAATTTCTTTACATTGTCCAGCGCAACCTCCAGCTCGCGCACCCGGCTGGCGAGTGCCGCTTGCAGTTCCACCACGCGCAAACCCACGCGCACACGCGCCAATAGTTCCGACGCGTCAAATGGTTTGGTTAGATAATCGTTCGCGCCGGCATTGAGTCCGGAAACAATATCATCCCTGGTCCCGCGCGCGGTGAGCAGCATCAAATACGGAGGTTGATCTGTCGTCCGGGCGCGCACACGTTCGCATACTTCCACACCGCTGATGTTCGGCATCATCCAATCCAGAATGGCAACCTTTGGGGCGTCCGGCCGATCCATGCCAGCCCAGGCCTCGGCGCCGTCCCGCGTTACAACCACTTCGTATCCATGGCGCAGCAGCGTCGCTTCCAAAAGCCGGCATGACACCATGTCGTCTTCTGCGATCAAAATTCGTGTCTTGCCATTTTTCATGGATGGGACTTCACATTCGGTGCCGTTCGGCATCCCTGTCTGACCGGGAAGTCAGGATGAGGGCGGGCCACTTCGGCGAAACATTTGCGTCAGCATAACCGCCTGCAAAGGTTAGGCAATTCCCGATTTCCTGAGAGGGAAGCCCTCTCCCCGGCCCTCTCCCAAGGGGAGAGGGGGGCACGGCAGACAGCCTTGGTTACGAATACTGCCAGCCGCGGTCCGCCAGCAGTTCCTGACCCGTCAAAGCCCGGCTCGCGTCACTCGCCAAAAACAGGACGACATCGGCGATTTCCTCCGGTTGCAGCAAATCCGGTATGCATTGGGATTTCTTGATCAACCGTTTCGTCGCCGGGGTCACGTAATCCCGCAATTGACGGGCTGTCATGATCCAGCCCGGCGAAATCGTGTTCACGCGGATTCGACGCGGCCCAAGTTCGCGGGCGATCGATCGCGTAAATCCCAGCACCCCTCCCTTGGTGGCAACGTAGGCGCAGAGGTTTGCCGGGCCTCCGTGGAAAACGATCGAAGCAAAATTGATGATCGACGATCCCGGTTTCATCCATCCCACGCATTCGCGTGCCGTCAGAAAATACGCCCGCAAATTTCGCGCGAACAAATCATCCCAGGCCTTGCTGCTGGTTTTCTCCAACGCAATCCGGGTGTCGGCGGCGGCGTTGTTGACCAGCACATCGATCCGTTTTTCGAGGCGTCCTGTTTGCGCAATCCATTTTTTGATCTGCGATTCGCGCCTCAAATCGACTCTCGCGAAATTCACCCCATCCCCCAGCTCGGTGGCAAGCCGGTTGCCTGCGCTCGCATCCACATCGCAAAAATAAACCCGCGCGTTTTGCTGGTGAAATCTCCGGACGGCGGCAGCGCCAATCCCGTTCGCCCCGCCCGTCAGCACGACGACCTTTCCGGCCAGATCATCGTAACGCGCCATGCGGATCATCAAACTCACCTGGCGTCGCTCGAATTGACCGCGCTTTTTTCCTTGTCTTTGCGCTTATCTTCGATCTGTGTGCTGGCTTGAATGGTATTCCCCAGGAGCTGGATCGGGCCGGCATCCGGCTCGATGCGAATTCCCACGCGTTGCCTCTGCTCACCCTGCGGGCGCGTGTCGCGAATGGTGTTGTTTTTGAAAATCAAATCCTGCACCTCGCCGCGAATGCGGATTCCGACCGCGTCGCCTTTGCGGCCGTTGTTTTCGATAATATTATTTTCCAATCGATTGCGGTGGCCCGCCATACCGAGGCTTTCATTTCGGAAATGCACACCGTCCTCATTGTTCGAAAGCACGCGATTATTTTGCAGGAGGTTGTCGGAATCCTTATGGCCGATCGAGATTCCGTAACGCCCGTTATTTTCGAACACATTATTTTCGAAGACACCGTGGCGCACGCGCCAGCACAGGTAGAGTCCGTCCTCCCCGTTATCCCGCGCCACCGATGCCATCACCCGTGGTCGTTGTGAGCCGCTCCCGGGATGAATCCCAAGCCCCGCATTTCCTTCGCTCGTGCACCCATTCACCAGCACATCGTTGGATTGCTGGAAGCTGATCCCGTCGCCGTTGTAATTTCGCACCACACAGTTGTGAATCACCGTTCCGAATCCGCGATAGAGAAATATCCCTGCGCCGCGGCAGCCATTGAGATTGATGTTTTCCGATTTGTTTCCCTCGATCACCAGGTTTTCCACCGTGACTTCTTCGAGGTCGTAACCGCTCACCACCGGGAAAACTGTCGCTGCCCGCGCTCCGTTGCCAACCATGCAATCGGCCATCAACGGTGCCGTGAATGATACGCGATTCCCGCTGCGCCCCGTGATGCGGCCGACGGTGGTATGAAATCCTCCGGCATTTTTGTCCCACACCGCAATGCCGTTGCCGACTTCAAATCCATCGGGCTGCGCCAGGGTCACTTGTTCTTCGCCAAAATCTCCGTCCAATCCCAGCGGGGATGCGATGGACTTGGCTTTTTTGAGGACGGTTTTGCCCGCGACACCCCGCACCACCACATGCGAACGCAAATGAAGCGAATCGCGCATCAAATATTCGCCTTCGCCTATTTCAACCGTGCCGCCTCCAAGCGACGCGATGTAATCCACCGCCGCCTGGAGCGCCCGATTGTCAAATCCCATGATGTCCGCGTCGCGAAGGCCCACGGTGATGCGTGGACGGTCCTTCATCGCTGAATGCATCGCGCGCGGCAATTGTTGCTCATCGGGACGTGGCGAAAAGTCTTTGCGTTCGGCGGCGGCGACGGTCACGGCAAACGCGGCTGCCAAAATGGAAGCGGCGATGTTCTGAAAAATTCTGCGCGAGTTCATAAAACAAACTGATTAAACTTTCAGCCGAGGATTATTATCTTAAGCAAGGTAGAGAGCGAGGATTGATGCGTCAAGAATGCGCAGATGGGGTGTCAGCGATTCTCATCGGAGCCGCACTCGGCCTAATATAAGAACAGTTGCAATTAGGGTTACATCCCATGGATGGCGGGGGATGAATGGCTTAATCTGAACAATGGAATGCGTGCAACAGCGTTCCAGTCCGGGGAACCAATGAGCCTTTGAGACTACAACAATCCATGTCTATCACCGTGCAGCCTTTAACAGCCCATTCCAAGCGTGGGCGGGCGCAAGGCATCCGTGCCAGATCGAACCGATGATCCCGCAGCAGCACAACGGTAACCACGTCTCCAACACCAAATTCGTGGTGGTCAAGCGGGAGCGGGACAGGGTTTGCCTTGTCTTGAACGGGGATTGGACGAACCAAAACGCCGGGCTGATCGAGCAGGAGATTGAGGATGCCGATATCCAACGTGAATTGACGAAAGGTTCCGCCGAAATTCTCGCGGCTGGAATTGATAAACTGGATACTTCCGGGGCTTTGTTGCTGAAGAAGCTGCTTCCGAAAAAAAAGTTGCCCAGGGATTTGACTGAAAGCCAGCGTGAGCTGCTGGAATTTCTGCCGGCATTCGCCGAACACAAACCCGCGAAGGAAAGGAAACCGTCACCACTGGTGAGGTTTTTCGGTGGCATTGGAGAAATGATTTTCGTCGGGTTGGATTTCGTGCGCGAGATTCTCGTTTTTATTGGCCGCATTTCGTGTCGCTTCGCGGCGAATTTTCTGCGTCCGCGCCATTTCAGGGTTCCGGCCATTGTGAGGCATATCGAGGAGACGGGCATCCAGGCGTTGCCGATCATCGGCTTGCTGGCGGTGCTGATCAGCATGGTGATTACGTATCAAGGGTCGGTGCAATTGCGAAAGTTCGGAGCTGCCATATACACGATCGATCTGACGGTGGTTTCCCTGCTGCGGGAAATGGGAGTGCTGATTACAGCCATCATGGTGGCGGGACGATCGGGGAGCGCATTTGCCGCGGAAATAGGGGTCATGAAGTTGCGGGAGGAAGTCAGTGCGTTGCAGACGATGGGATTGGACCCGATCGAAGTGTTGGTGCTGCCGCGTGTCATCGCACTGGTCATCACCCTGCCGCTGCTGACGTTTCTTGCGAATCTCATCGGACTGACGGGTGGGGCTGTGATGTCGTTCTTCCTGCTCGATGCGTCGCCGCATCAGTATTTGACGCGGATTCTTGGAGTCGCGAACGTCACGACGTTTTTTGTCGGCATGATCAAGGCCCCCGTATTCGCGGGCCTGATTGCGATCATCGGCTGCTATCAGGGCCTGAATGTGACTGGCTCCGCCGAAAGTGTTGGGAAGATGACCCTTTCCAGCACAGTGGGATCCGAAGCTTGGAATTCACGTGACTTGAAGTCGCGGC
>JADMIO010799934.1_pt1 | contig 66077 bp, 62 predicted proteins | sample 8958161 | NCBI WGS metagenome assembly JADMIO01 (sample SAMN16585339, study PRJNA669376) | soil metagenome | isolation source: Crop rotation soil | place: USA: Cullars Rotation, Alabama | collected 2011 | reverse complement strand
GCCGCGACTTCAAGTCACGTGAATTCCAAGCTTCGGATCCCACTGTGCTGGAAAGTTGTTCGCGAGTGTGACGAGTCGGTTTGGGCGGCTCAGCCGCGCTTGGATCAACGCGTTTGGCCCGATGAGGCGCGGGAGCGCAGGCGGTCCATGGGGGACCCATAACGCTTTGAGCCGGTCCGCGGCGATATACTTGGGAATAACGCATGCGACGAATCAAACGCAGAGTGCGCAATTTGGAAGTGGAACGTACGGGTTTGATACCGGCCGGCTCCGACGTCCATTTCCGCCACCTCCACAATCCGAGCATCGGATATCTTCTTCGAGTGATTCGCCAAACGGAGTTATTGATTTCGACCGGCGAGTGCCATGCCGATTGGGGCAGGAAGCGTATCGAGGCATTGCAGAACATGCTTGAGACCAAGGAGGTTAGACTCAGAAAGAGACGTGCGTAGCTAAGTGAGCGCCCCGCGGTCTGCGAAACCGCAAGCGACGTGGCGACCCTAGACCGTCCGCCATGTCGCTTGCGGTTTCGCGGTCCGCGCGAGGCGCTGACGCGCGCTCCCGTCTCTCAAACTTGACCAATGCCCTATTTGCCGCCGCCAAGGGTTCGCATAGGATTGACCGAATCATGGATGACCCGCGCACCGCTTCGATAACGCCGCCCTCGCCGGCCAATGCTGCTGCCGCCAAGCCAGCGGACCAGAAGAAAGAAAACGCCCATTCCAATTCCAACGGCGGCGGGGTGAAGGAGACGGTCGAGTCGATCCTGGTGGCGTTTATCCTGGCGCTGGTGTTTCGGGCGTTCGTCGTCGAGGCATTCGTCATCCCGACCGGGTCGATGGCCCCGACGCTGATGGGCGCGCACATGCGCTTCCGCTGCGAGGATTGCGGGTACGAATTCGAGGTCAATTACCCATCGCAGAACAACAAGGACGGCGAGCCGGTCATCGATTCGCATTACAAGGGCCTGGTCAAGGCCGTCTGCCCCAACTGCGGTTACAAGGTACCCCCCCGCCAGGCGAACAACCCGCTGGTCAACTACGGCGACCGCATCCTGGTGCTGAAATACCTGTATCTCCTCCAGGATCCGCAGCGCTGGGACGTGGTGGTGTTCAAGAGCCCCTCGGAGCCCGAAAAGTACGATTACCAGCAGAATTACATCAAGCGGCTGGTCGCCAGCCCCGGTGAGACGGTCATGATCCTCGACGGCGACGTGTACGTCGCCCCGCCGGACAAGAAATTGAGCGATGTCACACCCAACGATTTCACGGTGCAGACCAAGCCGCAGCACGCGCAGGAGGCGTTGTGGCGGATCCTTTACGACAACGACTATCACCCGCAAAACAAGCGTGGCGACGGCACGCGTTGGGAGCAGCCCTGGAAGGTCGCGTCGGGAGACGGATGGAAGCTGGACGGCGCTGATACCAAGGCCGGACGGATTTTCCAGTTTTCCAACGCCGACGGCGCCGCCGAGCTGCGCTTTGACCCGCGCGCCAACCCGCAGGCGCAGCATTTCACGGATTGGCTGACCTACGACACGATGGGGACGGGGCCGGACGTGGCGGATCGTCGCGATAATTACGTCAGCGACTTGCGGCTCAAGCTCTACTATGCGCGCCAGAGCGGAGACGGGCCGTTGGAGTTGAACCTCACCAAGCAGGAGCACCGGTTCACCGCCCAGTTGACGAGCACGGAGGCGCGCATCATTCACCGCCTACCGGACGGGACCGAGCAGACGGTCGGCCAACCGTATCCGCTGAGCCCAAGCTCAAGGCCCAGGCTGGTGGAATTTCAGAATGTCGATTACCAGGTGACGTTGCGGATCGACGGAGAGGTGGCCGTCCAAAGCACGGCGGCGGAATATCACCCGGACATGGCGGCGCTGATCCGAGCCAATACCGGATCGCTGCCCTCGGCGCCGAGCGTGAGCATCGCGGTGCAGAAGCAATCGTGCGTGCTGGATCACCTGAGCCTGTGGCGCGACGTGTATTACACCAATCGCCAGGGGAGCGCCCCGCTGCGCACCAGCCCCGGTTCCGAAAAATCCTGGGGGAAACATCTGATCAAGCTGGCGGGCGATGAATACTTCGTGCTGGGCGACAACACGCTGATCAGCGGCGATGCCCGGTATTGGGATGCGCCGGTCCGCCTCCCGTACGAAGAGATCGACGCCCAGGCCGGCTGCGTGCCGGCGCGATTCCTGCTGGGCAAGGCGTTTTTCGTCTATTGGCCGGCAGGGTTCGCCCCGATCGAACAGGCGCCGTCATTGGTCCCCAATTTCGGGCAGATGCGGTTCATTCACTAGCAATTTCAAATGCAACCGCGAAGGCAAGAAGATCTTGGCGGTTAAAATCTCTTTAGTTTCAAGAAATCAATCGGCAATCGTGTCGTCCCTCGCATCGCCAGATCGGCGAGCACTTCTCCAATCGCGCTGGCGAATTTGAAGCCGTGGCCGCTGAAACCGCAGGCGAACGTGACGCGCTGGTGGTGGGGATGGCGGTCGATGATGAAATGCGAATCGGGGCTGTTCGTGTAGAGGCAAACCCGCATCGCCAGCAGCGGTCCGTCGGCGGCGGGAAGGTAACGCGTTAATGCGTCGCGGAACGTCGCTTCGTCGCCGGGCAGGAGGTCGCGAATCACTCGATCGGGATCGGCCGGCGCGCCGCGGGCGTGGAACGCGATCTTGAAGCCGGGATTGTCGGGCATCATCGGGAACCCGTAATGCATCCCGCCGTCCGCGTGATCGATCGCCCAGACGGGGAATTTGCCCAGCTCGAACAGCTCCGGTTGGCGTGGCCAAACCCAACCCATGATCTGGCGGGTGACGAGCAACTCGATGCCCAAATCGCTCAACAATCGTCCCGACCACGCGCCGCCCGCGATGATCAACCGATCCGCGTGATAGGTCTCTCGCACCGTGCGGACCTTGACCCCGTGCGAGTCCGCGCTCCACTCCACGACCGGTTCCTGTCCATGCAGTTCGGCGCCGCGTCGCATCGCCTGTTCCGCGAACGCGGCCACCACGCGCTCGGGATGTAGAAAACCCGCCCGTGGCTCAAAGATGCCCGAAAAATCATCGGGGAGCTCGAACATTCTAAACCGATCGGCGATCTGCTTTCGATCCAGCACCTCGTGCGGGAGCCCATGCATCCTGGCCGCTTGGATGGACCCGCTCACCACCTCGCTCCCCGGCCCGCCCATGTAGACGCCGCCAGTGATGTGCAGGAGTTTCTGGCCTGATTCCCGTTCAAGTTCATCCCACAGCTCATAAGCCCGCAGCAGCAGCGGGACGTAATCCGGATGTTCGTAATACGCCAGCCGGATCATCCGCGAAAACCCGTGCGAGCTGCCCAGCGCGTGCGGAATCCCAAACTGCTCCAACCCCAGCACCCGCAACCCCCTGCCCGCCAACTGATAAGCGCAGGCGGACCCCATCGCCCCCACGCCGATCACGATGACGTCGAAATTCCGCATGTTTGATCCGAAGGACCGCCCGGCTAAAATTCACCGGAACTAATTCATTGGAGAACCCAACATGCGATTGACGCCGGCACAGGTCAAGCAATTTAAGGAAAACGGATACCTCGCGGTCCCGAATTTCTTCAACACCCGCGAAACCCAGGCCATCCAGGCGGAAGTTCAGCGGCTGAAGGACATCGGCAAGCTCCGCAACGTCGCCCGCGACAACGACGGCATCACCCCCACCGACAAGGTGAAGAACCTTCAGCTTTGCCCGATGTATGTTCACAGCGACCTGTTCCGCGCGCTGCCGTTCAAGAAAGAAGTCGTCGAGGCGATCTCGGCCCTCATCGGGGACCCGCATCGGTTGCACCTGGACCAGGTCTTCCTCAAGCCCGGCGGCGACGGCATGGGCACCAACTGGCATCAGGACAACGCTTATTTCAAGATCTCCGATCCCCTCAAGGGAACGGCCATGTGGATCGCGGCGCACGACGCGACGATCGCCAACGGGACGCTGCACGTGATTCCCGGAGTGTTTCGCGAAAAGTTCGAACATAAGCGCGACCCGATGAGCGACCACCATATCCGCTGCTGGCCCGATGACAGCAAAGAAGTCCCGGTCGAGCTACCGGCCGGCGGGGTCGTGTTCTTCTGCTATGGCACGCCCCACTGCACCAAGGCCAATCGCACCGACAAGGAGCGCGCCGGCGTCGCGTACCACTTCCTCCACGAAGACATGGTCAAGGGCAGCGACTACGAAAAGTCGTTCGCCGACCAGACGGACTACCACCCCTACCTGACCGGCCCCAAGGCGACCGGCGGCGTCCGCGAGTACGGCGTGAAAGTCTCGGGCACCTGGAACGACGAGGTCGACAAGGCGGTTGGCGCCGGCGTCGCGTGACCAAAAGGTTCTTGTAGGGCGTGCTTCAGCACGCCGAGGAACGCCCGACGGCGTGCTGAAGCACGCCCTACAAGAAGGCTCGATTTTTCTCTCTTCTTCCTCCGCGTTTTTGACGCCGGCCCGGCCGTCCAACGAATAAAATCTCAAATCCAGTTCAGTCGGGGTCCCCGACGCCCGATGGAACCCATATGTGTAGGTAATTCCACTACACCCTATCGGGGCGTCTTGCGCGCGTCGGCGGGAGAAAGGGACCGATGTTGGAACGGACAAAACATCTCGTGGGGCGATTCCTCGACGATGAATCGGGCGGGGAAGTCCTGGAATACGCGATCGTGTCGGGCCTGATCGTCATCGCGGCGATCTCGGTCATCTCACGCGTCGGAAGCAAAGTGCTGGCGCGCTGGACCTCGCTCAACGCCTCGCTGTGAGCCCAACGCCCGCCCTTTTGACGGCGTGCCTGAGCTTGTGAGAGAGCTTCGCGCGCGCATCTTTCCCATTTCACCAGATCGATACATCCGTTCGGAACGAGCGCCCCTGGCGAGACGCGGGCTCAACCATCGGGGGAAATCCGATTGAATTCTGCACCGGCGGGTCTTTTGCCGATATAATTCAGGTGGAGGCAGCCATGAATCCGGTATTTGTTTACTCGTTCGACCGTGAGACGTTCAGCGGTCGATTCGCGACGCGGCGCGAAGCGATCAATGCCGCGTTAGCGGCCGCGGCGGCGGACGCGAACCAGATTTCCACCATTTACGTCGGCCAGCAAGTCACGCCCAATCCGCGGGCCTTTGGTCATGCCCGCACGATCGTGGACACGATGTCCCGCCGCGTGCGCGACGACGCCGGAGAGGCCGGCGAGAAGTTCCTCCGCAAGGTCCCCGAAAAACTCGTCAACGAGCTGGACAGCGCGTTGGAGCAGACGATCACCGCCTGGCTCGAGTTTCACAACCTGATGCCCGCCGCCAAGGTCGAATCGATCAGCGAGCACGCCGTGCCCCTTCCGGCAAGCGTGCGTTCGTACGGCTCGGCATCGGAAGTCCACGACCTGGGCGACGATGCGGTGATGTAAGAATTTGAGCAGCGACCGATTTTCGTAGGGCGTGCTTCAGCACGCCGATGGAAGTTCAATGGCGTGCTGAAGGCACGCCCTACAACAAACGAAAAAGCAATGGAAACGCCCGACGATCATGATCGTCGGGCGTTTGTGTTTTCGGGGTCAGAGAAGCACGAAGGGAATACCGATCCCCTTACACCTTGTTCTTCAATCGCAACGCGTTCTCAACTGCTGGCCTTCCCATCGGGAAATACTGGAATCCGGTTTCGCGCATCACGTCGCGATGCAGGCAGTTGCGGCCGTCGAAGATCAACGGCTGGTTCATGGTGGCGGCGATCTTGCGGAAGGGGAGCGTGGTGTACTGGGGCCAATCGGTCAGCAGCGCGACGGCGTCGGTGCCGACGGCGCAGCTCACCGGGTCGCTCATCCACTCGACCTCGTCCTTGAAGACCTGCTTCATGTTCTCCATGGCCTTGGGGTCGGTGGCGCGGACGTGGGCGCCGCTGTCGACCAGCAGGCGGATGACGTCGATGGCGGCGGACTCGCGAATGTCGTCGGTGTCGGCCTTGAACGCCAGGCCCCATACCGCGATCTTCGCCCCTTCGATCGGGCGACCCAGCTTCTGGATGATTTTCTGCGCGAAACGTTGTTTCTGGTTCTTGTTGATCGTCTGAATCGCGTTGATGAAGAGGCTCTCATGCCCCGCCATCCGCGAGATGTGTTCCATCGCCGCGACGTCCTTGGGGAAGCACGACCCGCCGTACCCGCACCCCGCGCGCAAAAACGCCGGTCCGATGCGGCTGTCGGTGCCGATGCCTTTGCGGATCTCTTCGATGTCCGCGCCGTAATGCTCGCACAGGATCGTCATCTCGTTCATGAACGAGATGCGCGCCGCCAGCATCGAGTTGGCGGCGTACTTGGTCAGCTCGGCGGACTCCCAGTTCATCGTGAGGAAGTTCTCTTCGCTCTTGACCAGCGGATCGTATAGCCGGCGCATCTGGCGGAACGCTTCGGGGGATTCGCCGCCGACCACGATGCGATCGGGATTCAGGCAATCCTGGACGGCGGTGCCTTCCTTGAGGAATTCAGGGTTGGAGACGACCTGCACGTGGGCCCGGGTCTGCTGGCGGAGGAAGTTGTAGAGCTTGCGGTTGGTACCGGCGGGCACCGTGGATTTCACGATGATCGTCACCATGTACTCGTTGTTGTGCTCGGCCAACGCGTCGCAGACCTCCTTACCGGCGGCCTCGAGGTAGCTCATGTCGACGGTGCCGTCGGGTCGCGACGGGGTGCCGACGCACAGGAAGACGACCTCGGCGTCCTTCACGGCGCTCTTGACGTTGTCGGTGAACTGAAGCTGCCCCGACGCATAGTGTTCCTGCATCAACTCGTGCAGCCCGGGCTCGAAGATGGGGCAATGGCCGTCCTGGAGGGTCTTGAGCTTGCGTTGGTCCTTTTCGACGCCCCGCACCGTGTGCCCGATGCTGGCCAGGCAGGTGCCGGTGACCAATCCGACGTAACCGCAACCGATGATCGTAACGTCCATAACTAGTCCTTTGAGCCACGCGGCTCATTCACGCGACGAACAACAAATTCGCACAATCGGCAATCGCGCGCAAGCCGCGCGGGGGCAAAAAACTATAACATTGTTCCAAGCCAAGGGCGCGACGGAATTTGCCCGTATTGAACATTATCGGACAAAGACCCTACAGGGGGGTTAGGACAAAAATCAAATTAGCTTTGACGGTCTTAGAAAGTTCGCATCGTTGCACACGCTCCGCTGCGCGTCGCGGCTAACCGGTTAGCCGCGACGCGAAGCGGAGCGCTCGATGGAGCGTTTACGTCGGTTCTTCCCACGCGCCCGCGATACCGGCGCTGGGGGACGGGGAGGCGTAATCCAACCGCGGGTCGCGGACCTCGATGACGTTAGCGGGCTCAACCGCGGCGGCGGCGCTGGTTTCGGTGATGTCGGTGCCCAACGGCTTGCGCGTCACAACCCGGGGCCGCTCGTGGACCATCCCCATCTTGAAGGCGGCGACGATGATCGATCCGAAGATCACCAGGTAAAACGCCACCGCATAACGCGTCCGCATGAACACGATCACCGCCCCCAGCGCCGTGAACCCGATGGCCAGGGCATAGCTGAGGACGACGGTTTTGCGAACGGTCAGCCCGCGGGCGAGCAATTGATGGTGGAAGTGGAACTTATCCGGGCTGAAGATCGGCCGGCCATTGACCCAGCGACGGGTAAACGCCAACGCCGTGTCCAGAACCGGCAACGCGAACATCACCATGGCGGCCAGGAACCACTTGGGCTTTTCCTCGGCGAACAGGATGATCTGGGTCGCGCAGGTGAACCCCAGGAACATGGAGCCCGTGTCGCCCATGAAGATCGACGCGGGGTTGAAGTTGTACGGAATGAACCCCAGCACCGCCCCGAGCAACGCCAGCCCCAGCACGACCCGCAGGGCGTCGCGGTTGGGATTGAGCCCGAGCCCCGTCATGGCCAGGTGAACCGCCAGGAACAAGAACCCCGCCGCGATGATGGCGGTGACCCCGCCGCACAGCCCGTCTAGGCCGTCCATCAGGTTGGTCGCGTTGCAGCACCCCACGACCAGGCCAATGACCAGCACGCTGCTGGTGACGATGACAAACCACTCGGGGAAAAACGGCTCAAAATTCGTTTGACCGTAGAGCCACATCTGTAGCCGCGTGCCGATCGGCGAGAGCAACGGCGCGGTGCACCGGGTTCCGACCCCTTCACCCAGCAGGAACAGCGCCGCCAGCACCTGGCCGCCGATCTTGATGATCGGCTTGATCGTCCGGATGTCGTCCCACAGCCCCAGCACCACGATGACCGAGGCGCCGATCACGATGCTGAACTTGACGATGAGGTGTTCGCTGGGCTCGCCATACATCACCTCGCGATGCAACCCCGTGAACTGGCTGACCGCGAGCGCCGTGATCCACCCCATGAACACCGCCACCCCGCCCAGGTAGGCGACGGGCGAAGAGTGCATTTTTCGGACCATGTCGGGCTGATCGATGATGCCGTAGTACGTCGCGATCGTCCGCATGACGGGCGTGAAAATGAAGGCAATGATGAAGGCGGCGTAGAAAACGTAGATGTACGGGGAGAGGACCTGGTCCACCGTGAAGACGTTGCCGAACAATGGTCCCATGCTGAGCATGTGTGGGGTCTCTCGCGCGCGTCTCAGGCCTCCCGCGAGCCGCTAATGGGTGTCGGCGGGCCCCCGGTACAAGTCATTCATGTTACCCAAACGTCCTTAATGGTCTTCGACGAATTGGCGTTCAGACTCAACATCCGCACAAATTCCGGCGAACGCCCTGCTCTGGCGTGGTTGCGCCGATAACTGCTCCCATTTATATGCTCCGCCCGGCGTTGGAGTTCAACTTAGGCAGAAGTTTACACAGTCGTCCTTGGGGGCGAGTTACCACTGAATAATCTGGCTTTTTTGCTTGAGATAATGCGGAAAGTCGTTAGGTTGGAGCGCCAGCGGGGGGATGCGACACTTCATTCGGTTGATTTTGGCGGGATCGATTATGGGCCGGTCTTCCACTCGTCGCGCGTTCACGCTCGTGGAACTGCTTGTCGTCATAGGGATTATCGCCCTGCTGGTGGCGATGCTCTTCCCGAGCCTGAGCAAGGCGCGCGAGCGGGCAAAGGACATCGTCTGCGCCTCCTCCATGCGTCAGACGCTCCTGGCGATCCTCCAATACAACGGGCAGTTCCGTCCGGGCCTGCAGAATTATCACCCCAAGTGCCAATTCTGGGGTCAGGGCTGGCAGGCTACCCCTGGGAACGATCCGCTCAACATTCAGCATTGGAGCGCGACCACCCTGTCTGATGGGACGCCGTATCTCCACAGCCTGACCGAGGCCAGTTCCAGCGGCACGTATTGGCGCGGCTACCTGATCGATGCCGGATTGCTAGGCCGGCGCAATGCGGCAGGGACGGTGATCGCCGCCGACGCCCTAGGATGCAACGCCACCGACTTCACCGACGACCCGACCTTCGTCATGTCGTACAACTCGTACGATTGCTCCAACCAGGCCGAACCGAACAATACGCAGGCGTCGTTCCGCAAAAACCCCGCGTTCAATTGGTGGGGGCCGGGCCCGGTCAACGACAACTGGAACCGCTCGATCACCGGCGGGCACCTCGCGGACGGAAGCACCGCCGTCTACACCAAGTACCGCGTCCGCCGGGCGCTGCTCTCTTGCCCGTACGTCTGGACCGGGGCGACGATGTTCACGCTCCCGCGCATGCTTGTCCCACCCCATCGAGCGCGTTGGGTTCACCCCCACGACTCGGGCGGGAACCCGATGGGCCCGCGATGGGCCGAAAACGTCGGCTACACCGACGGGTCGGTCCGCTGGTTCGAGAAGCGAAACGTCCCGTGGGGCACCACGTTTGACCCCATTCGCGACTAAGCAATCCAACTACCATTACATGAAGCGCCGACCAGCATTTACCCTTGTCGAGCTCCTGGTCGTGATCGGGATCATCGCGATCATGATCGCGATCCTGCTCCCGTCGCTTCGAAAGGCGCGCGAGTCGGCGGTCCGCGTTCAGTGCCTGAGCAACATCCGCCAGCTCGGCATCGCCATCACGCTTTATTCCAACGCCTACGGCGAGTACCCCATCGTCTACACCTCCGAAGGCGGCGGGCTGACCGCGACGATGGTCACGCCCCATCCGTTCTATTTCCTGCCCAGCCCCAGCGCCTCGCCGTGGCCCAACTGCAACTTCAGCTGCTTCACGACGCAGGCGTACGAGTTCATGTGGATGCGGATGATGGGCTACCTCGGCTACATCAAGGGCGGCGAATGGTATTTCCATCCTTCGGGAGGGAACTACTACCTGCGCCCGCCGATCGCCTGTCCGATCGAGATCAACAAGGGAGACATCTGGTCCCAGCCGCACTGGGGCGGCGCGGACAACTACCCGACACCCAACGGGCGGCTTGCTCACTACATCTACTTCGGTCCGGGAACAGGTTGGTACATCGACGAAAACGGCTCGGGCATCTGGTACTCCAACATTTCCCGCAAGCGCCCGCCCTGGAACGGCATTAACGGCCTGTTCGTCGCCAACACCCGCCGGCAGAAAACCCGTGTGATCGCCGCCTGCGCGGGGTTGAAATATCCGTTCGTCGTCAACGAAACCACCGAGCCCCACGACCAGACCAACCGCCACCCCAACCGCGTCTTCATCCAACCCGGCTCGACGCAGCGCTGGTCGCGTTCTTATCTCTTCACGGACGGCTCAGCGATCTTCAACAACGGGATGGCGGATTCACGATTGCTCGAAGCGCATCTGCCTTGAGCAAGTTCCCCATTTCACGCCCTTTCCCGTCGACCCCGATCAGGCCCGACGCCCGGGGACGACCGGCGGCGAGCTGCGGTCGCACGCCCGGGCGCAGGTCGAGGCGACGCCGTTGCCCAGCACACCGCGCCGGTACAGCGGGCGATTTTCGCCCATGTGCCGCCACCCGCCCGGCGGTGGATCCATGCCGGTGATCTCGTGCACCGCGACCCCGGCGCGGTGCACGCTCATCCGCAGCGCCACGGTGCCGTCGGTGCACGCGACCAGGCTCGGCCAGGACGAATGCCGCCCGCACGAGTTAGAGGCGGCGATCCACATGTCATGGTCGGTGGCGCGCACCTGCACCAGCGCCGGCACCATGGTGTCGAGGCAAGTGGGCCCGTCGAAGCCGGCGTTGTAGAAGGAGTGCAGCATCACCTCGACCCCGAGCTCCTCATTGGCGCGGTAGAGGTGCGGGAAGCAGCCGTCGTAGCAGACCAGCATGCCGAAGCGGAAGCCCTTGAAGGTCCACGTCACCGCGTGGCCGCCGGCACTGAAGCTGGGGACCTCGGGCGGCGTAAGGAAGCGCTTGTCGTAGCGGTCGACCACCTCGCCGCGGCCGTCGATCAGGTACAAGCAGTTGGTGGGCAGGGATCGCGCACCGAGCCAGTGCGCGCTGCCAAGGGTCAGCCACAGCCCGTGCGCCGCGGCCTCGGCGCGGATCGCCGTGGTTTCCTCCACCAGTGCCGCCCAGTCGAAGGCGCGCCAGTCGCGCGGCTGGTGGTCGTAGCCGCACAGCGCCGCCTCGGGCGTCTGCAGGATGTCGGCCCCCTGGTCGGCAGCGGAGCGGATCAGCCGCCGGATCCACCGTCCGTTGGCGCGGACGTCGAGGGTGACTGGGAATTGCGAGATAGCGACGCGCACGCGGCGCTTGGCTGGCTTGGACAACGGGTATCCTCCGTCAATGGCTGCCAGGCGAGGAGGACGCATCGCCCCTCTCGCCTGGCGGTGCGACTTCAGTCGCACTGTCTTCGCATGCATCGATCGATGCTAATCGACAGCATCGGGAATCGGCGTCTCCATCGGCCTTCTCCACATCAGATGCAGGCGCCAATGCTGGTCGTCGCGCTCGGGGTAATCCAGGCGATAATGCGCGCCGCGCGATTCGGTGCGCGTGTAGGCAGCCGTGGTCACTAAGAAACAGACCGTCAGCATGTTCTGCAATTCCCACCCCGCGATGGCGGCGGTTGAACCGATTTCGGTGACGAAAGTCTTGTCCATCACGTAGCGGCTCCAGAAGGCGATGATCTCACGCGTTTCGGTGAGGCGGTCGCCGGTGCGCTCGATGCCGACGTTGCGCCACATCACGCTGCGCAGGCTGCTCTTCACGTCGGTCACGTCCAGCTCGGTCTTGTCGGATTCGGGGATCTTGTGCTCAAGGGTTTGCGGGAACGCGATCTCGTCGTCCTTTGCAGCCCGTGCCGCATCCGCGCCGGCGCGGGCGCCGTACGCGAGTCCTTCGAGAAGCGAGTTGCTCGCCAGGCGATTGGCCCCGTGCAATCCGCTGCAACTGGCCTCCCCCACCGCGTATAGGCCATTCAAGCTCGTGCGGCCCATGGCGTCGACGTCCACCCCGCCGATCATGTAGTGGGCCGACGGGTGAATCGGGATCAGATCCTTGGCTAGGTCGATGTCGAACTGATCGACCAGCCGCGCCAGCTGCGGGAAGCGTTGGCGGAACTTTTCGGTCGGCAGGTGACGCACGTCGAGGTAAACGTGCGTGAAATTCGTCTTGCGAATCTGCTCGACGATCGCCCGGCTCACCACGTCGCGCGGCGCCAGCTCACCCATCTCGTGATAATCCTTCATGAAGCGATAGCCGTTGCGATCGAGCAGGTACGCGCCTTCGCCGCGAACCGCTTCGGTGATCAGCGCGCGGCTGGAGCCGGCGACGTAGAGCGTGGTGGGGTGGAACTGCACCATCTCCATGTCTTTGACGGTGGCCCCCGCGCGGTACGCCATCGCGTGTCCGTCGGCCGTCGCGATCTTGGGGTTGGTCGATTCGCGATAGAGCTGACCCGCCCCGCCGCTGGCGAGGATCGTGCGCTTGGCCCAGATAAGGTTGACCTGATCGTTGATCAGTGCGATAGCCCCCAGGCATCGTCCTTCGTCGGTGATGAGGTCGATGACGAAACTCTGCTCGGAAATGCGGATCGCGTCACGGGCATTGACGGCGTTGATCAACGTCGTCGCCAATTCCTGGCCAGTCGCATCGCCGAACGCATGCAGGATGCGGGCAAAACTGTGCCCCCCTTCCAGTCCGAACGCCAGGTCGTAGGGATTGCCCGCCTGCTTGTCGAAGCGCAGGCCCCACGAGAGCAGTTCGAGCACGCGCTTGGGGCCTTCTTCGATGACGATGCGGACGGATGCGTTATCGCACAACCCGACTCCGCAATCGAGCGTGTCCTTCACATGCGATTCGATCGAATCCAGCGGCTGAAGGACGGCCGCGATACCGCCTTGGGCGTACCAGGTGTTGGACTGTTGAATCTTGTCTTTGGTCAGGAGCAAGACATGCGCCCCCTCCTCCGCCGCCGCGATCGCCGAGCGCAGGCCCGCGACGCCGCCGCCGATGACCAGCACGTCCGTCACTTGCTGCGGCAGTCGGGCGGCCTTGAAGGGAATCAGGTAACGTCGCTGGGTCAGAGATTCGAACATGATGTTGAACGCTATGCTAATCGAGTTGAGCCGCGACACAATCTTCGATCTCAGATGGCCTGCCTATCCCTGGGCAGCATTTTGCTGTACCATTCAATTTCCTATCCGAAAGGCAGCTTTGAACGATCCTGATGTCGGCGCCGCGAACGTGAGAATCCGCGAGAAGAAGATCAACGATTTCCTCGATCGATGGAACGAGCGCCGGCAACGCTCGGCGGAGAGCGAGATGTACACCGCGCGCTCCGAGCAGGACGAGGCCGCGCTGGCGTCGTCGCAACGGACGTTGTTCCGGCAGCTGGTCGGGTCGTTCGTCGGTCGATTTCGCCCGGATCGTCGCGATTTTCGCAAGCGGCTTGAAGGGATGAACGGCTCGCTGCTGAACGATCAGTCGATGTCCGAAGCGCTGGGCCAAATGGGCACCGAGGCGCTCCGCCGGCACCTGGGCGTGGCCTTGCCGTCGCGCGAAGCATCGCGCGTGCTGGAACTTTATCAAATGTCATTTCTCCCTCCGCCGCCTCCGGCGTTGCACAATGCTGCGGCCGCGCGATCGAGCTGAACGCGCTTAATTTGGATGCATGCTCGCTTCAATTTTCCCTCTCCCGGCGTACCGGGAAAGGGGGTAGGAGGAGAATGCGCGTGCCTTCATGCTTTCCGCACCGGTGATTTGACGTCTCTCGCATCCCGGCGGAAGATGCTCGGGACATGTCGGACGATCCTTCAGATGTATTTATCGATGCTCAGGGTGCGCCGCGCCGGATTTTCGGCGTGACCGTTTACAGCGGCGCCACGCGCATCGCGGAGCTGGCGGGGAAAATCGGTTTTGACGTCATCTGGATTGAGATGGAGCACGGTCCCACCGACTTCGCGGCAGCGGAGAACCTCTGCATGGCCGCCCAGGTGGGCGGGGCGCTGCCGGCCATCCGGTTGCCGGACAATCAGCGGCATCACGTGCTGCGGGCGCTGGAGATCGGGGCGCGCATCCTCATCATCCCGATGATCAACACGCCCGAACAGGCAAAGCAGATCGTCGCCCACGGAAAATATCCGCCGCTGGGATCGCGCGGCTACAACACCCGCACCCGCGGCGTCGAGTATGGCCTGGCCGGCGCGACCAAGGCGTTTGCACAGGCCAACGAACGCACCCGTTTGTTCGCTCAAATTGAAACGCTTGAAGCGGTGAAAAACCTCGAAGCGATCGCTTCGATCGACGGCTTGTCGGGCGTTTTGATCGGACCGGGCGACCTGTCGGTCAGCGCCGGCATGACCGGCGATCTCAATCACCCGAACATGATCGAGCTGGTCACCGGCTGCGTGAAACGTGTCAAGGCGCTGGGCAAACACGTTGGCATCTTCGTCGCGCCGGGCGCGCTGCTGGACGCCGCGATCCATGCCGGCTGCGACTTGGTGTTCTGCGGCGGCGACCTCACGAACCTCATCGACGCGTGGGGCCGGCTGATCGAACAGCTTCGGAAGGGTTACAAGTGATCCAATCGCCACTGATTCCAAAACCGCTCGCGTACATCGATGGCCGCTGGCGCGGCGCCGATGACGCGGGTCGCGCGACCATCGCGGTCATTAACCCCGCGACGGGCGAACAGTTGGCCGATGTTCCGGATTTGGGCGCGGCGGAGACAACGCAGGCGATCGAGGCGGCGGCGCGGTCGCTGGGTCAGGCGTCGTCGATCGCGCAGCGACACGATTGGCTGCGCGCGATCGAGTCGGCGTTACTCGCGAACAAGGACGAGCTGGCCCGCATCATCACGCTCGAACAGGGCAAAGCATTAAAAGAATCGATCGGCGAGGTCGAATACGCGGCCGGGTTTTTCCGTGTCGCTGCGGCGGAGCTGGATCGGGAAGAGGCCGAGCAAATACCCGGCACGATCCGCAACGCGAAATGGACGATCCGCCACGTGCCCGCCGGCGTCGTGGGGCTGATCACGCCGTGGAATTTTCCGCTGGCGATGCTGGCCAAGAAGCTGGCGCCGGCGCTGGGCGCGGGATGCGCGATCGTCACCAAGCCCGCGGAGTTGACGCCGCTCACCACGATCGCGTTGTGGACGCTGTTGGAAAAGAGCGGCCTGCCTGCGGGCCGCGCGAATCTCGTGATCGGCCAGGCGGCACCGATCGGGGACACGCTGTGCGCTCACCCGCTGGTCCGGCTGATCAGCTTCACCGGTTCGACGCGCGTCGGCAAGCAGCTGATGGCCAACGTTGCGCCGCACATCAAGCGGCTGGCGCTGGAACTGGGCGGCAACGCGCCGTTCATCGTCTTCGACGACGCCGACCTCGACGCCGCCGCCGATGCGTTGATGTCCAACAAATTCCGCTGTGCGGGTCAGACGTGCGTGTGCGCCAACCGCGTGCTGGTGCATGAGAAAGTCGTCGATCGATTCACGCAGGCGGTTACGACGCGCGTGGCGAAGCTCAAAGTCGGAAACGGATTGGAACCTGGTGTCGACATGGGACCGCTCATCAACCGCGCGGGGTTCGACAAAGTAAATCGTCATGTGAACGATGCCATCGCCAACGGCGCCAAGCGCGCGTTCGGAAACGAACCCAAGGTACCGTCGCAGCCGTGGGGCAACTTTTTCCCGCCGACGGTATTGACCGGGGTGACGCGCGACATGCAGATTTCGCGCGAGGAAACGTTTGGCCCGGTGATCGCGATTCAGACGTTCGCCAACGACGCCCAGGCGATCCAGAACGCCAACGGCACGCCCTATGGCTTGGCCGCGTATGTCTTCACGCACGACTCGGATCGCGCACGACAAATCAGCGAGCAGCTTCAGTTCGGTCACGTCGGCGTGAACACCGGCACCGGCCCGACGCCCGAGGCGCCCTTTGGCGGGATGAAGCAATCCGGCTTCGGCCGCGAAGGCGGCGCCGAAGGCCTACTCGAATTCTGCGAAACGCAAGTGGTAGCGACGGCGACGTGATTATCCCCTCGCCCGGTACGCCGGGAGAGGGTGGGTGAGGGTCTTCTCTTCAATCAATGACCCGATGACTCAATGGCTCAATTCGAAAGACCCTCACCCTGACCCTCTCCCGGCGTACCGGGCGAGGGGAAAATAAATCGAACTTCAACCATGTCCACCCTTCCCCGCGTCCTCATCCTCAACGCCACCTGCCTCGACGTGCTCGATGCTTGTCCCGACAAGATCCGCGCCGACGGCATCGACCTGGTGGCCGATCGATCGTTGCTCTCGGTTTCTGCGGAAAATTTCCAATCGCTCATCGGCGACGCGCAAGGGCTGATCCTTCCCGCGCCGTTTCGAACGTTCCCGCATGCCAGGCAAATGGACGAGCTGCCGAACTTGCGCATTCTCTCCATCGCAGCCAACGGGTTTGACTGGCTCGACATCGGCGCGGCCACGCAGCGCGGGATCGTCGTGACCAACGCCCCGGCGCTCGAAGGCGTCGAGGTCGTCGCGGACATGACCTGGGCGCTGCTGCTAACCGTTGCGCGGCAGATCCCCGCTCATCACGACGCGATGATCCATCGCCAAAACGTCCGCGGCACGGGCGTGTCTGTTTGCGGCAAGACGCTGGGAATCGTCGGCCTGGGCAACATCGGCAAGGCGACGGCGCGGCGGGCCAAAGGGTTCGACATGAAAATCCTCGCGGCGGCGCCGCGCCCGGACCGGGACTTTGCCCGCGAGCATGGCATCACGATCGTGCCGTTGCACGAGTTGCTCCAGCAATCCGATTTCGTCAGCCTGCACGTGCGCCTCACCGCCGAAACGAAAAACCTCATCGGCGCCCGCGAGCTGGCGCTGATGAAACCGTCGGCCATTCTGATCAATACCGCGCGCGATCAACTAGTGAACGCCGAAGCGCTGACTCGCGCGATCCTGGAAAAGCGGCTCGCCGGCGCGGGGCTCGACGATCCGCCCATGCCCGGGCATGAGGGGATTCTCAATCATCCCAGCGTCGTCTTCACGCCACACCTGGGCAACCGCGCGATCGAGGGCATGCTGGCCGTCTTCCAGCTCGCAGTAGACAACGCTGCCGCGGTTCTACGTGGGGAACGCCCGACCTACGTGCTGAATCCGGAATGCAGGAAGAGTTGCTAGTTGCTAGTTACTAGTTGCTAGTAAATGCAAAATGCCTTGGAATTCACGAGCAACTAACAACTAGCAACTAGCAACTGAATTTTCGGAGCTTCCATGCCCAGCCCCTATCGCGGCGTGATCCCACCCTACGAGCTCACCGCCAACGTCGTCTACTTCCACGACTGGCGATACGTGAACCACGGCTATTTCTCGTGGGAATCGGCCATCGATCAGAAGCCGTTTGGGATTTGGGCGACTGCAAATCCGCCGCCGATGCGGTTGCGGCATTTGGATTTGCCGGTCGGGCTGGAGCTGGTCGCGATGCCCGCGACGATCTCCGAGCCGATCATCGAGCCGCCGGACGATTCGACGATCCTGCTCACCGGCGGATCGCTCGTGCACGATGGCGGCGTCTATCGCGTGTGGTACGAATGTTGGCCGGGCGATCAATTCAGCTCACCGAAGATGGGGCATTTCAATTACGTCCGCTACGCCGAGTCGGACGATGGCCAAACCTGGCGATTTCCCGAGCAAAATCGCATCGAATATCGCGGCAGCAAGAAGAACAACATCGTCATCGGCCCCGCCACCACGCCCATCTCCGGACATCACGGCGGCTGCGTCTTCCTCGATCATCGCGGCGATCCGAAGCAGCGCTACAAGGCCATCTTCATGGGCCTGCTCGAAGGCGAAGCGTTCGCGAAATATCGTCGCGAGCGCCCCAACGACGGCTACGCGCCGCACAAGGAACACTCGTGGGCTCTGTACGGCGCAACGTCGCCGGATGGACTGAATTGGACGCAGCTGCCCGATCCGCTCGTCGAGCAATTGTGCGACACGCAGAACTGCTGCGAGTTCGATCCGGTGCTGGGGCAATACGTCATCCACACGCGCTCGTGGTATTTCGGCCGGCGCACGATCGGACGAACCGCCAGCGCCGACTTCACGCGCTTACCGCCCGCGGAAGAGCTCATCTGGCCCAACGCGATGAATCGGCCGTGCGATCTGTGGTATGCGAATGGGAAAAACGTCATGCCCGGCACGACGGATTATCACGTGATGTTCGCGCTCAAGTGGAGCCTGGACGAGGACCGCTTCGATGCGATGCTCGCGACGAGCCCCGACAACCTCACCTGGGGCTTCGTGCCCGGCGGGCCGGTCATGTCGCCGGGCGGGCCCGAGTCGTGGAACGCCGGCGTGATCTGGCCCGGGATCGGCATGGTCAACCTTCCCGGCGATCGCACCGGCATGTTGATGCAGGGCTCGCCCGTCCCACACAAGCACCCGCGCAAACCGCCGCTGGGCAAGCTGGCTTGGGCCACGTGGAAGAAGGGAAGATTGGTTGCTGCCCGCGCTGGACGCGAGACCGGATTCGTGCTGGCGCCGCTGAAATTCCGAGGCCGAACGATGCAACTGAATTTCAAATGCGGCTTAGCGGGACTGCTCCAGGTCGAGCCGCTCGGTCCGGACGGTAATCCTCTTCCCGGCCGATCGATGAGCGATTGCGACGTGCTGACCGGCGACAAGATCGCCCACACCGTCACGTGGAAATCGCAATCCGATATCGGCCATCCAAGCGACGCCCCCGTCTCCTTTCGCTTCCGCATGCGGGACGCGGATTTGTACAGCATAGAATTCAGTTGACGCCTCCGGTCCCCTCTCCCACCGGGAGAGGGATAGGGTGAGGGCTCCAAACTGCGCAAGCGTGCCAGCTAAAAGCCCTCACCCCGGCCCTCTCCCGGCGGGAGAGGGAGTAAGACAAAAGATGAAAATCATCAACATCGAATGCATCCCCGTCCAGGCCCCCGGCCGCACGCTGGTGACCGTGCTCGTCACCACCGACACCGGCCTGACCGGCGTCGGTGAGGCGGGCCTCCAGCGCCGCTGGCACGCTGTCGCGGGCGCGATCGAGCACATGAAGCAGTGGCTCATCGGCGAAGACCCACAACGCATCGACCACCTCTGGCAACGCATGTTCCGCGGCGGCTTCTACCCGGCCGACCGATTGATCGGGTCGGCCATCGCGGGGATCGACATCGCCTTGTGGGACATCAAGGGACAAGCGCTGGGCGCGCCGGTGTACGAGTTGCTCGGCGGACGATGCCGCGATTTCGTGCAGTGTTTTCTGGCGCCCAATTACTCGCCCAAATCGATGAAGTACGAGACGAACGACGTCTTCCACACCATGACCGCCGGTCTCACCGGCGCCGAGGCGACGGGCGCACAAGCCAAGCGCTGCCTGGCGGATGGTCATAAATTCTTCCGGATCGGTCCCGCCGCTGACGGAAATTTATTCGAGCCGCGGGCCTCGCTGCGTCAGCTCGTCGCCAATCTCCGCGCCGCGCGCGACGCGGTGGGCGATCAACTCGATCTCATGGTCGACCTGCACGCGCGGCTCAACCCCGCCGACGCCATCTGGTTCTGTCAGCAGGTCGAAGAGCTTGACCTCTTCGTCGTAGAAGACCCGATCCATTCCGAGCATGCGCACGGCTACCGCCACATCCGCCAGCACACGCGCGTCCCCCTCGCGGCAGGCGAGCAATGGTCGAGCAAATGGGAATTCCGCCAGGCCATCGAGGAAGAGATGATCGATTTCGCGAGGATCGACATCTGCATCGCCGGCGGCCTCACCGAAGCCAAGAAAATCGCCGCGATGGCCGAAGCGCATTTCATCCAGATCCTCCCGCACAACCCCCTGGGCCCCATCAACACCGCCACCGCGTTGCACCTGGATTTAGCCTGTCCCAACGCCGGCCCCCAGGAGGTCGTCTTCCCACCGGCGGTCATGTTGCCCGATGTTTTCGAATGCGCCTTCAAATTAGACGGCACCACGCTCACGGTTCCGACTTCCCCAGGATTAGGCGTGAAATTCGATCGCGAAGCAGCCAAAAAGTATCCGGCGCAAATGACCGAACCGCCGCATTTCCACCGGGCGGATGGGAGCTATACGAACTACTGAAGGGCATGAACTCAAATGATAAGAAGAATTTTCCTACTTCTGGCCCTGTGGTTGTCATTCGGTCAACTCAGCGCATGGGCAGGCGTTGGACCCGAGAACACCGTCGTGGTCGTCAACGCGGACAGCTGGGCATCCGTCTCGATCGCGAATCATTACATCAAGCTGCGGAACATCCCTTCGTCCAACGTCGTGTCGTTGCATTTGAGCGATCTGGCCGACTTCGAGCAGGTGAGCGCGGATCAGTTTCGGCAGCGGGTTTTGTCGCCGGTGTTGGAGGCGATTGAGAAACGCGGGTTGACGCCGCAGATCGATTGCGTCGCGTATTCGAGCGACGTGCCGTACGCGGTGCACGTGGGGAACGACGTGCAGGCGGCGCATGCGCAGCTGCCGCAGGTGCTCTCGCAGGTCGCGTCCGTTAACGGGATGACCTACCTCTATCGCCAGGTGCTGGCCAAGGATGTCGGTTACCTGGCGCTGGACAGCAATCGCTACGCGCGCCGGTACGGCAAGGCCGGGCCGAACCTGACGATTTCGAAAGACGATGCGGTCGAGTTTCGCAAGGCGTTTGAATTCCTGCAGGCCAAGAACTGGACCGAGGCCGAGCCGATCCTCGCGAAGCTGGCGGCGGCGCATCCGGAATCGGACGAGCTTCAGTACAACCACGCGTGCTGTTTGGCGCGGCTCGATCGACTCGACGACGCGATGAAAGCGCTGACCCGCGCGGTGGCCGCGGGCTGGTGGAACGCGCGTCACATGCGGACGGATGAAGACCTGGCCAAGCTGCGCGACAAGCAGGAATTCAAGGATTTGCTGGGGAAAATCAAGTCGTTGGAGCTGGTCGTTCAACCGGCCCAGGGATTTCGCAGCAGCTACGGTTGGAAGGCGGATGGGACGTTTCGGGAGAACGCGCGCGATGAAGGTTATTTGCTTTCGACGATGCTCGCGCTTACCAGCGGGCGCGGAAATTCGTATGCCGAAGCGCTTTCTTCGTTGACGCGCTCGGCGGCCGCGGACGGGACGGCGCCCAAGGGGACGATCTACTACATGGACAACGACGACGTCCGCTCGACCACGCGCGACTGGGGTTTTCCATCGGCCGTCGCAGAGTTGAAGAAGCTGGGGGTGAATGCGGAAATTATCGAAGGCGTGCTGCCGTTCGAGAAGAACGACGTGATGGGGACGATGGTCGGCTCGGCGGGATTCGGTTGGAAAAGCAGTGGCAGCACGATATTGCCGGGGGCTATTTGCGAGCACCTCACCAGCATGGGAGGCGTGATGGTGCACGACGGCGGGCAGACGCCGCTGTCGGAATTTCTCCGCTTCGGCGCCGCTGCATCCGCGGGCGCGGTGACCGAGCCCTTCGCGATCCAGCAGAAATTCCCCACGCCGTTTATCCACGTCTATTACGCGCAAGGCGCCACGCTGGCCGAGGCGTTTTACCAGTCGCTGGCGGGGCCGTACCAGCTTTTGATCGTCGGCGATCCGCTGTGCCGGCCTTGGGCGCGGATCCCGGAGGTGAAGGCTGCCGGCGTCGAAAATGACCAGGTCATAAAGGGTACGCTCCAGATCAAGCCGGCCGTCGAAGATAAGGAATTCAAGCTCGGCCATTTCCGGCTCTACGTGGATGGGAAATTCCATTCCAAATGCGGCGCGACCGGAACGTTGTCGCTGGACTCGACAAGATTTGCCGACGGCTATCATGAGCTGAGCGTGGTGGCGGTGTCGTTTGCAGCGACGGAGAACCTGTCTCGAAAGGTGGTTGGCGTTCGCTTCGACAATGCGAGCCGCTCGATCACGGTACGCCGAACCAACGACGGCCCGGTCCAATGGGGTGAACCGATCGAATTTTCCGTTTCCGCCCCGCCGCTCTCGCGCGTGAGCCTGATGCTTCATGGCGAAGAGATCGCCGCGGCGCCGCAGGGGCAAACGAAAGTGACGATCGATTCCAGACGCCTGGGGTTTGGACCGGCGCGGATCGACGTGATGGCGACGGTCGACCTTAAGACGCCCGATGTGACGATCACCGCGCCGCCCATCGACGTGAACGTGGAGATGCCCCCGCCCATCGGTCCCCTCGCCGACGCGCCGCCAGCGAGTTCGCTCGTGGCAGGATTGTTGTTGACGCTAAAGCAACGCGATCCGGTCGCGATCGCGTCCGGCAATGGCCGATCGTGGCTGACGACGGCGAAGATCGGCAACGACGAGCCGTTTCAGGTCACCGGCTATCTGAAGTGTGATGCCGCGGACGTGTATCAATTTCAGATCCGATTTGCGGGCGACGTGGAAATCACTATCGACGACAAAGATCTCGCGATTCCCGAAACCAACGGCTGGCGATTTATCCCGCTGCAACTGGCGAGCGGCCTGCACGAGGTCACGATTAACTTCGCGCCCAAAGGCAGCCCCGATCTCGACATCCGCTTCGGCAACCTGGGAGTGCCCCCGTTGTTAGCGGAGCGATTCCAGCACAAGCAACAAGTGACGACAACCACGACGACGATTCCCAGCTCGCAGCCCGCGCGATAGCAAAGTCTTTCCCCCTCTCCCTTCGGGAGAGGGTCGGGGTGAGGGCTGGAATTTGGCACGTTTTCCCGTCGACGAGCCCTCACCCTAACCCTCTCCCGGAGGGAGAGGGGACCGGAATTACCGCGGGCCTTCGTCGTCGGTGGGGACGAGGTAGCTGTCGGCGTTCCAGGCGGGGCCGATGTTGGGACCGATCACACCATTGCCGTTGGCGGGCGGTTGCTCGCCGGGGTGCAGAGGCTGGGCGCTGAGGGCCGTGTAGATGTTGTCGCCCTTAAGGCCACAGTACGGCGTGCGCTGAAATGCGACGTGGCCGTCGGCGTACAGGACGTTCTGACCGGCCTTGTCGTGGTTGTTGGAATTGGCCGCCGACAGCGCCAGCGGCTGCGCATCGTGCGCCGGACCCGCGACGTTGTCGCCATGCCCGCCTGTCCCCGGATTCTTGTCCGCGACGACCGCCAGTTCCGGGTCCATCCAGTCGGAATTGAGCCGGTAATACTCCGCCGATCCGAACGGGGATGCATAGGAATAACTCAAATATTGCGGCTGCCGGAAATTTCCGCGCCGCCGGCTCGACACCGGCCGACCCTGCGCGTCGAACAGCGGGTCCTTGTAGTGCGACGTGCTGGGGCAGATGAATTTGCTGCGCTTTACGAGGCTTTTTCGCACGAGCAGCCAGAGCGACGCCGTCACGTCATTGGGCTGCACCCCACCGGCCGGGTCGAACGGATCGGCCGCGTCGGCGCCGGTGTAACAGGTGTAGGAGTTGGGTTTACTCACTTCGTCATAGATGACGCGCGGCAGGTTCTTGTCGTTGTCGCGCGCGTAAATTTGCAACCCGTCGCGGATGCGAGCCAGGTTGTCGGCGCAGCGCACGCGGCGATCGCTTTCGCGCAGCGAGCCGAGGTAGGGAATGAAGATGCTCAGGAGCAGCACGACGATGCCGATGACGACGAGAAGCTCCACGAGGGTAAAGGCGCGAGCGGTGTTGGACGTTCGAGCGAACATGTTTGTAGGGCGTGCTTCAGCACGCCGGAGAACGTTTGTGGCGTGCTGAAGCACGCGATACAAGCTACAGCTACGAATCTTTTCGGGAGGACAGTGCGACTAAAGTCGCACCGCCAGGTGCCAGGGCTCGCTCCTCTTCCTTCTTTCGCAATTGTCCGCACGCCGCGTCGATGTCGCGTCCGCGCGATTTTCTTACGTGCGCGTTGACGCCGTTGGCGCGGAGGATTTCCTGGAACGCAACGACGTCGCGGGCCTCGGGTCGCTTGAACGGGAGCGTTTCGACTTCGTTGTAGCGGATCAGGTTCACGTTGGCCCGCAGGGTTTTGCAGAGCGCCGCGAGCGCTTTGGCGTGCTCGGGACGATCGTTCACGCCGGACAGCAAAATGTACTCGAGCGTCACCTCGCGACCGGTGCGGTCGAAGTAGTATCGCGCGGCGTCCAGGATGTCGTCGAGGGCAAAATGCTCGGCCCAGGGGATCAGCTGTTTGCGCAACCCTTCGGTCGGCGCGTGCAGGGAGATCGCCAGGTTCAGGGGCAGCTCTTCCCCGGCCAGCTCGCGCATTTTTTGCGGTACACCAACGGTGGAGATCGTGATGCGCCGCGCGCCGATGTTGTAACCCGCCGGATCATGCAGGATGCGGATGGCCTTCATGACGTTGGCGTAGTTGGCGAGCGGCTCGCCCATGCCCATGAAAACGATGTTGGTGATGCGCTCGTTGTGCGGGCTCAGGACGCGGTTGAGCTGGAAGATCTGCTCGACGATCTGCCCGGCCGACAGGTTGCCCTTGACCCCGCCGATACCGCTGGCGCAGAACCGGCAGCCGACCGGGCACCCCACCTGCGAGCTGACGCACGCGGTGCGACGGTCGGAGTCGGGGATCATGACGGTTTCGGCGTTGGACCCGTCCGGCCAGGTCAGGAGCAATTTTTGCGTGCCATCGGAGCTGCGCTGGTGCGACGTTAGTGTCGCGGCGGCGAAGATCAGTCGATCGTGAAGTTCTTCTCGATCTTTTCGGGACAAATTCGACATCAGCGCCGGATCGTCCACCCCCTTGTCGTAGACCCATTCCCGCACCTGCTTTGACCGGAATTTAGGCCAACCCCACTCTGTCAGCAGCGCGTCCAGCTCGACCGCCGAAAGGTCGAAAAACAAATTCTTTGCAAGATCAGACTGGTGAGACGGCATATGATTTGATACGAAAGCGAGTATCAGGCGGTTGAAGGAGAATCCCGCCCGGTGCAGGATTGCGAGAGTTCGTGCTTGGGATTCTCCGTTGACGGCTCGCACGATAGCTGGTTTGTTGGAGGCGTGCAATGAGCGTTTCATCCTACAACCGCGAAGATCGACGAGGGTCGGACGACGGCAAACAGCTGAACCCCGACCGCCGCGCCAGCGCTGCGCCCAAAGGTTCGGACGGTGGAAACGGCGCTCCGCACGGTAACGGCGGCAACGGTGGCGTGGCGACGACGGATGCCGGCCCGGCCGTCAAGCGTGATGGCTGGACCGACGAGCAATTGCTGGCCGCCTATCGCCAAGGCGATCGCGCGAGCTTTGCCCGGCTGGTCGAGCGCTATCAGCGCGAGCTCTTCCATTTCCTGGTGCGATTCCTCGGCGACCGCGCGGCGGCGGAGGATGTCTTCCAGGAAACGTTTCTCCAAGTGCATCAGTCCGCCGACCAATTCGATCTCGAGCGCCGCTTCCGCCCGTGGCTGTTCACCATCGCCGCCAACAAGGCGCGCGACCTCATGCGTTCACAGGCGCGGCGCCCGTCCAGCCCGCTACAGGCATCGATCAGCCCGGGTGACGATGAGTCCGGCGAGTTCATCGACCTGCTGGAATCCGCCGCCCAGATGCCGTCCGAACCACTCGAGCGAGAGGAATTGCAAAAGGTCGTGCAGCAGACGGTCATGAACATGCCCGACCACCTGCGCGAGATCTTATTGCTTTCTTATTTTCACCAATTTCCGTATAAGCAGATCAGCGACATTCTCGATATTCCGCTGGGAACCGTAAAAAGCCGGCTTCATGCCGCCGTCGCGCATTTTGCCGATCGATGGCGAACCATGAACCCGCACAAATCTGCGTCGTAGCCAATTGTGAAGGACACTATCGGGGAGCGAAACAGGTCGTCGTGGGGATGAGACAAGGGCGTGCCTTGTCGGGACACACGTCGCGATTTTGGGACGAAGGCTACAGGGATCTGGAGTGTCTGGCGACAATGGGGTCGCCCACATTTTCATTAGCCGGGGATCTTTATGTCGAAGCAGTTGAAAGACGAAGACCGTCGAGCCGTTGATCTGATCATGGACACCAATCCAACCGCAATCCAGGAGAGTGGCAAGCCGGTGTTTGCCCTGGCATCGCAAGGCGCGTTTCACGATCGGTTGGCCGGCGTGGAAAAAATCCTCCATGTGCTTGAAGAGATGCCAGCGCCCGATCCCTCTGTAAATTTGCTCGAAAAAACGATGAAGTTCATCGACGAATCGATGCACAATCAGGCGATCGGCCACGGCGCGGCTAGAGAATCGCGCCCCGCGATCCTGAACGCGAGCAACGCGCATCGACCGGCGTGAGTTAAAGCGCGAGCCGACAGTAACCATTCGAATTGCGACTCAAGCCCCGCGCAAATTTGCGATGGGGCTTTTGTATTTTCGTGACAACCTGGCGGCGTGGTCAGCTTTGCTGACCACGTCATTACAACCGTGGAATTCCTTCCATCGCCTCGATCAATCGATCCACCTCTTCGTCCGTGTGATCACACGACAACGTGACGCGCAATCGACTCGCATTTTTCGCCACGGTCGGCGGGCGCACCGGCACGACGATCATGCCAGAGTCCTGCAACGCGCGCGACGCATCGATCGCGCGGGCCTCTGCGCCGAGGATGATCGGGACGATTGGCGAATCACCATCGGGGATTTCGAACATTCGACCCAGGCGATCGCGCACGCGTTTGGCTAATTCACGGACACGCTGCTGCCGATGCGGCTCGGTTCGCAAAACCTCGATCCCCGCATCGACCGCGGCCGCGACAGACGGGGCGACGTTGGTGGAATAAATGTAAGGCCTGGCGAAATTGAGGATCGCGTCGCACCAGGCGCGCGAGGCGCACACCGCGCCGCCCGATGCGCCCAGGCCTTTGGAGAGCGTGACGACGGACAGGTCGACGATCGCTTGCAATTTCATTTCCGCCGCCAGTCCCGCGCCGTGCGGGCCGTAGACACCGGTGGCGTGGGCTTCGTCAAGCAGGAGGAGAAACGGGCGCGAGCGTTTGAGCTGAGCCAGCGTCGACAGATCCGCGCGGTCACCGTCCATGCTGAAGATCGATTCGGTGACGACGACCTGGAGCTGCTCGTCGTCCGCTTCATTGAGCAGGCGCGTCAACTTGGTCATGCCATTGTGCGGATAGACTCGGAACGGCATCTGACTGGTGCGGACCGCGTCGATGAGCGACGCATGAACGAGCTTGTCCACGAGGAACCGCGCGCCACCCTTGTGCAGCTTTGTAACCTCGCTCACCGCGCTAACCGCGGCAAGATTCGCTTGATACCCGCTGGGCAGCAGCACCGCCGATTCGGTCCCTTTGAGCGTCGCCAGCGCGCGCTCGGCCGATGCGTGACGCGGCGAATGTCCCGTGATCAACCCCGCCGCCCCACTTCCCACGCCGTCCGCTTTCACCGCCTCGCACACCGCGGCGATCACGCGCGGGTGATGGGTCAAACCCAGGTAATTGTTCGACGAAAACCCAACAAAAACCCGCCCCGCCGCTTCGACATGGGTGCTGTCAATCGGCCGATATTCGACCCGCCCGCGCAACAGATGGGCTCGCCCGCGCTCGTCCAACTCATGGCGTAACCGTCGATTCAGTTCCTCGGGGCTGTTCATAGGAGCAGAACGTTGCGTAGGTCACACCGTGGTGGCCAGGTCAACGTTTCCGACTGTAACGGGCGGGTATTCTAGGAGAGCGCCAGGCGCGCGGTGAAATGAGTGAGGGAAATTACTGCAAATCCGCGTCGATGCAGGGGTTCGAGGATTCGGGCGCGAGATGCACGAGCAGGTTGCGCCGTTCACTCTGAATCGTCATCATCCTCTTCGTCGCCGTTGTCGGACATCTCTGCGACGTCCCCCGCCTCATCGTCCACCGCGACGCCGCTCAGCTCCAGGAGGCGTTGTTTCATCAGCCGGCCGACCTTGAACTTAACGGTCCGCTTTTCTGGGACTGCGACGGGTTCGAGGGTCTTGGGGTTCTGGGCTTTGCGGGCCTTGCGGAGCTTGGACTCAAACACGCCGAAATCACGGAATTCCAAGCGGTTACCGCGTCCGAGCTCCTGGACGATCTCGTCCAGGAACTGCTGCACCACTCGCTTGACCTGCACCCGCTTGTGGCCGACGTTATCGGCGATGCGGTCGATCAGTTCTTTCTTGGTGATGGTGGCCATATTCTTCCTCGAACGATAGGTAACATGCGATGGGGTAGCGACTTAGTTAATATGGCGCGGAGCTGACAGGATTGCAAGAGGAATCTGGTTTTCGAAACAGGGCGCACGTTTAGCCCGGTCGCTTGCGACCGGTTCGCGCGGGGAAAACTCCGGTCGCAAGCGACTGGGCTAAAAGGGATTCTAACGAACTCGAACACCAATCGATTCGATGATCGCGCGGCGTTCGTAATGGTCCCCATCACGACTATCATGACGCTGACGATCATCCACGCGAAGGTAGGAATAGGTGGTCGTCAGTTCGTCATATCCCACGTAGGCGGAACGCTCCCGGGGCGCCCGAGCGAGCTCAACCGTGGTGCCTTCGGGCAGTCGGGGATCGAACACAAGTGCTGATGATTCCTGAGGTTGCGGATGCGCCGGTCCTGGGATGACGGTCTTGATCGGTTCTTCGGCGGGCAAAACGATGGAGGTCGGCATCTCCTCAGGTGTCATCGCGCACCCGGTCATCATCAGTCCGCCCAATAAGATCACCCAGTACCGCATGACGATGCCCATTTCAAACGCGGTGCCAGCCACTCGTAAAACCCGCTGGATCGAAGGTTTACCGCTGCTGGGGCGCATCCCGCTTCATGTCCGCCAAGGTCCGATTATGTCGGATGGTGATTTTCGGAAACATGTCTGTCGCAGGAGATCACCAAAATTAAGCGTTGCGCGTTCGATGTTCGTCCGGCGCAACGCCGCGAAATTGGGTTCGTTTTGCGCTTCTCGTAGGGCGTGCTTCAGCACGCCGGGATCAACTCGGCGTGCTGAAGCACGCCCTACCAAAGGGGAAAATTGGGTTCGTTCTGCCACTTTGCCGTCGCGTCTGGCTTGGATTCGTCGATTTCTGCATCGCATCACGCTCGATCGCGCAAATTGGGTTCGTTTTTCGAAATCACCCTACACGACACGCGCCATGACTCCCTCAGTCTCGTGTCATAGCGCGGTTGAACGCTCCCCATATACATGGCGCGCTGCGCAATTCGACCCGAGCGGCGCAGCGCGGACGCAAAATAATTTCGTCGATCGCTAGATCTGAAAATCCAGCATGATGTCCTCCTGCATGCGCTTGGGTCGGCGGTCGCGGTAGCGCAGTTTCGGGGGCTCGGCGGTCACGCGATTGAGCGGTGGGACGCTGGAGGTGATGAACACGTTGCCGCCGATCAATGCGCCTTTGCCGATCACCGTCTCGCCGCCCAGGATGGTCGCGCCGGCGTAAATCGTGACGTCGTCCTCGATCGTCGGGTGGCGCTTCTGCCCGCGCAATTGCTGCCCATATTGCGGCGCGACCGCGCCGAGGGTCACGCCCTGGTAAATCTTCACATTCGCGCCGATCTCGGTCGTCTCACCGATCACCACGCCGGTCCCATGGTCGATGAAAAAGCTTCGGCCGAGCTTGGCGCCGGGATGAATGTCGATGCCGGTCAGCGCGTGCGCATGCTCGGTCATGATGCGCGGCAGCAGCGGGACATCGAGCTTGTAAAATTCATGCGCGCAGCGTTGCACGAAGATCGCGAACAGGCCCGGGTAGCAGAAAATGGTTTCGTCGGTACTCTGCGCCGCCGGGTCCGAATCGAACGCCGCCTGCACGTCCAGCGCGAGCAGGTCGCGCACCGCAGGAATACGGTCAAAAAACGTCGCCACGATGCGGGCCGCCTCGTGGTCGCATTCTTCGCACTGGGCGTCGCCGTCGTTCTGTCCCGGTATCGACGCGCGGTAGCGCAGGCAGAATCGGACCTGCTCGAAGAGCGCATCGCACAATTCGATGACCAGCTCGCCCGCCCGGTAAGGCAGGTTGTGCGACGTCAGTCCCTGGTTGCCGAAATATCCCGCGAAGATCAGCTCGCGCAGGCGGGTGATGCAATCGATGATCACATCGCGATTGGGCAGGTAAACGCGATTCAGGTGCTGCAGCCGCGGCTCGCTACCGATGCTCTTGACGATCGCATCGACGACCACCGGCAAACGCTCGTTGAGTTGATTGCGGTCCATATGCGTTTCGGCGACCGGATGAAGGTCACTTCCTGTGCAATTCGTTCGTAACCCAGCCAAAATCAAATGAAAATCCAGCGGCGTGTGCGGGGCAAGCAACCGTCACTTGCACCCGCCCGTACAGATGCAACTTGATGTGAACGTGGTCGAGTTCATCGTCGCGATACGCATGATATCCCTTGCAGCGGAAGCGGGCAATTCCATAATCAGGATGGGCTTGTCACGTCCTATCGTATCTTGGGGGGCAGGCATTCCTGCCTGCCACGGGATGATGTACTCATCGGACCGTACTCGTAATGGGTCATACGTGCCGTCGCGTACGACGACACGTGGCAGGCAGGAATGCCTGCCCCCCGAAGAAATCTGCGCGGCAGTGCATTCAGGGTGGTTTCCGTACCACACTTGGACGGCGAAACTTCCCTCTGGGTATTCATATGATTTCGCACGAACCATCGCCGATCGAAAACCGGGACTTGAGGCTTCATCATCTGCCCGCGGACGACGCCGATTGGTCTACGGTAGGACGATTTGCGCTGACGTTCGATGGATACAACGCATTCGGTGACAAATGCGGGGAAATCGCGAATCGGGGGAATCCTTCAAACCTCACTGAGATGCGAGCGTGCCTGTTTTTCGAACAGCGTCGGTGGCGTCATTTCGGATCGAAACCGGATGCCGAAGGATGGGTTGAAATTCGCAATTTGATTCAAGACATTCGACGAAAGGTCGAGATGCTGCCCTTCTTGAGTGTGGCCGCTGCTAAGAAAAATGGTTTTTGCGGATTTCTTTCGACACGAGAATTGCGCACTCGACTAACGGAGATTCCAGATGAACGAGGTATCTACCTCGTGTTCTGGTCGCCTGAATCCGTGCCGGAATTTCTCCTGAAAAGTCCGGCTGGATGGCTGAAAAAGAAGGATCCGACACTGCCGCTCGATCACCTGAAAGAGAAATGGGTCCCGGGTGCTCAGGTTTTGTATATTGGAAAAGCAGGTGGGTCGCACGCGAAGGCGACTCTGCACACCCGATTGAAGACTTATTTGAAACATGGGGCTGGTTCGCTCTCGCCGCACTGGGGAGGCCGATTGATTTGGCAGATCGAGAACGCGGAGTCGCTTTTGACGTGGTGTTGGAAGACAACGCCTTCAGACGAACCGCGAATAGTGGAGCATAGACTGATTCGAGATTTCATCGACGTATACACAAAGCTCCCGTTCGCCAATCGTTGCATGTGAAACTTTCCCGCCGAGTGTTTGAATTACTTGGTTTCCTCCCACACAATCCGGCGCATGGAAGCACTCATGATCGGGGTATCGGGGATGCGGGGGACGATTGGCGGGACGTTGACGCCGGCGGTCGTTTCACGGATGGCGGCGGCGTTTGCGCGGTGGCTTGCCGAGACACAGAAGCCGGCCAACGGGAAATACTTTCGCATCGTTTTTGGACGGGATTCAAGGCCCAGTGGACCCTGGGTGCGCGATGCGGCGTCGGCGGCGCTGGGGGCGTGCGGGGTGGAGGTGATCGACCTTGACATCGTCACCACGCCGGGCGTGGCGATGATGGTCAAGCACGTCGGCGCCGATGCGGGGATGATCGCGACGGCGTCGCACAACCCGATCCAGTGGAACGGGCTGAAATTGCTCACGCGCGATTCGGTTGCGCCCCCTCCGGCTGCGGCCCAGCATATCCGACGGTTGTACGATGAAGATCAGCCAGCCTGGGTGCGCGTCGAAAAACTCGTCGCGCCGCAGCGCAACACCGAGACGCACGCGTTGCACGTCAAACGCGTGCTCGAGCGCGTGGACGTGCTGGGCATCTCGACAAGACGATTCAAGGTCGTGCTCGACAGCGTCAACGGCGCCGGCTGCGTCGCGACCGCGACGATGCTCAACAAGCTGGGCTGCCAGGTCGTGCACATCAATGCGACGCCGGATGGACAGTTTCCGCATGAGCCCGAGCCTACTAAGGAGAATTTGGTCGGACTGGCGGAGGAGGTGAAACGTCAAAAGGCGCAGGTGGGCTTTGCGCAGGATCCAGACGCGGATCGATTGGCCGTCATTGACGAGAACGGAACGTACATCGGCGAGGAATATTCGCTGGCGCTGGCGGCCAAGCTCATCCTGTCGAAGAAGCCCGGCGTGACGGTCGCGAACTTGTCGACCAGCCGCATGCTCGACGACATCGCCGCCGCCAACGGCTCGCGCGTGATCCGCACGCCCGTTGGCGAGGCCAACGTCATCGACACGATGCTCAAACACCACGCGGTCATCGGCGGCGAAGGCAACGGCGGCGTGATCGACCCCCGCATCGTCCCCGGCCGCGACAGCCTCGTCGGCATCGCGTACGTCCTGCAACTGATGGCCGACGCCGGCAATAGCCTGAGCCAGATCGTCGCCGACATCCCGCGCTACGAGATCGTCAAAACCAAATTCGAATGCCGCCGCGAAGACGCCAACCGGGCGGTCGAAGCGATCAAGAAGGAGTTCGCGCACGAAAAGATCGACACGCAGGACGGCATCCGCATCGACTGGGAAAAGGACCGCACGTGGGTACATGCCAGGCCAAGCAACACCGAGCCCATCATGAGAATCATCGCCGAGGCGCCGGACCGGCGGATGGCGGAGGAGAAAATTTCACAGGTACAGAGAATCGTGGATGGAGTGGTGCACGCGTGAACGGCGAGCTGCGGGTAGATTATGGTGAAATCGTCGTCAGCCCGGACACTGAGTTGAAGTGAGCATCCGCCGTCGCCAATGGCAAGGCGTGCTGCACGCAAAGCGCAGCGATCCAGAGATCATTTTCGGGTATGGGACGCCCACTGCGTTTGAGAGCTAATCGAATTGTTGCATAGGTCTCAGCCGTGTCGGCATCGATGGACAGGAGCTGACATCGGCTCAACAACCGCTGAACGCGTTCTCGATTCTTTTGCTCCTGATTCGAATTGACGGCTCCGAACAACAATTCTCCAAGCACGGGGACGGGTAGAAAGACCTGACTCAAACTTCGGATCAAAACGATCGCGTTGGATCGCTGATTGTTGATCGCGACAGCTACGTTCGTGTCTAAGGCGGCGCTATTTCCAGTCATTGGGATCGATCTGTTCGAATTCCTCGTCGATCACACGGATCATCTCCGCCGCATCTTCATCAGACATGTCGCCGACCCAATCTTCAAAGGGATTCTTCTTTCGAGTTTGTGGAGCCGCAGAAATCGTGAGTTGCACACGATCGCGATCCGAAAATCCTTCGATTGGACCGATCGGTTTGAATACGCCGTTTTCGTAGACTGCATCGACCACTTGCGTCATGGCTCACCACCTTTCGTGCCTTGACGATATTACTATTTTACATTCACCAACGCTCGAAAATCCTCTTCGTTCAAAACCGCTACCCCCAACTCTTTCGCTTTCGCCAGCTTGCTCCCCGCTTCTTCGCCAGCGACGACATAACTGGTCTTCTTACTCACGCTGCCGGAGGCTTTGCCGCCTAGTCTTACGATCAGTTCTTCGATTTCGGGGCGGGTCATGGTTTTGAGGGTGCCGGTGACGACGAAGGTTTTTCCTGTAAATGGCAGGGCGCCGGCATTGGCAGGTCTGGCCATCTGCGGGTCGATGCCGGCGGCCTTGAGGCGGGTGACGGTTTCGCGGCCGGCGGGGCTGGTGAAATAATCGTGGACGGATTTGGCGATCACCTCGCCGATCTCGTGGACGGCCGAAAGCTCCGCTTCCGACGCCTTGGTCAGCGCGTCGAGGCTGCCGAAATGCTGGGCCAGGACGTACGCGACTCGATTGCCCACGTGATGGATCCCCAGCGCCGCCACCAGCCGGTCCAGCCCCTGCTTGCGGCTGTTGTCGATATTCGCGATCACCTTGGCGGCAATCTTTTCGCCCACCGTGCGCTTGACGACCTTGTCGCCTTGCTCGACCTCCGAGCCCAGGTTGGCGATGTCGTCGACCTTGAGACTGTAAAGATCGGCCACCGTGCGAACCAGTTCGCGCTCGCACAACTGATCGACCAAAACATCGCCCAGCCCTTCGATATCCATCTGGCTTCGGCCACAGAAATAGCGGATCTGCTCTTTGACGCGGCCGGGACAGGTGTCGTTGTCGCAGAAAATCTCGATGCCGTTGTCGAGCAATTCAACCTTCTGGCCGCAGACGGGACAGGCCTTGGGAATCTTTTCCGGCTTGACCTTTTTTCGCTCGAAGAAGGCGTCGCACTCGGTGTTGACGCAGCGATACGCCGCCCGTCCTTCAGGCAGGGCTTCGCGCGAAAGTTTGGTGTTGCATTCGGGACACTTGGCGGGCGCCTCGACCTTCCTGGCGCCCTTAGGTCGATTTTCCTTTCGCACCTCGACGACATACGGAATGACCTCGCCGGAGCGCTCGATGACGATCGTATCGCCCAGGTGCAGGTCGAGGCGCTGGATCTGGTCGATGTTGTGTAGCGTGACATTCGATACGGTCACGCCGCTGATGAAGACGGGTTCGAGCAGCCCCACCGGCGTGAGCTGGCCGGTGCGACCGACTTGCCAGCGCACGTCTTTCAAAACCGTTGGCTGCTGCTCGGTCTCGTACTTGTAGGCGATCACCCAGCGCGGCGCTTTGCTCGTCGCGCCCAAGGTTTCGCGCTGGGCAAAATCGTCGACCTTCATCACCATGCCGTCGGTCATGTACGGGAGCTTGGGGCGCTGGCGCTCGAACTCATGGATGCACTGGATGGCCTCGTCCACATCTTTGACGTGCCAGACTTCCTTGGGCAACGGCACGCCCCAGGCGCGGAGAAGCTTGGTCCACTCCCAGTACGACGTGGCCGGCATTTCACTCACTTCGCCCAGCCCGTGGGCAAGGAAGCGCAGGCGACGCTTGGAGACGATTTTTGGATCGAGCCGGCGGAGCGTGCCGCTGGTGAGGTTGCGCGGGTTGGCGTAAGGCTCCTCGCCTTCGTCGACGAGCTCCTTGTTCACGCGCTGGAAATCGTCGTTGTCCATGTAGACCTCACCGCGAACCTCGACGATGGCCGGCGGCGCAACGGATGCGCCATCTTTCTGCAGCGTGAGCGGGACCGACTTGATCGTTCGCGCGTTCACGGTGATGTCGTCTCCGACATTGCCGCGCCCGCGCGTGGCGGCCAGAACCAATTGGCGGTTTTCGTAGCGGAGGCTGACCGAGGCGCCGTCGATCTTCGGTTCCAGCACGTAGGTAGGCGAATGCCCGTCGAGGGCTTTCTTGACGCGTTCGTCGAAGGCGCGGACTTCACCCTCGGAGTAGGTGTTGTCGATGCTCATCATCGGGACGGCGTGGCGGACGGAGCGGAGCGCCTCCTGCACGTCGCCGCCCACGCGCTGGGTCGGGGAATCGGGCGTGATCAGCTCGGGATTGGCGGCTTCGAGATCGCTCAGCTCGCGCATCAGGCGGTCGTATTCCTGGTCGCTGACCGTCGGCTTGGCCTCGATGTAATAGAGGTGATTGTGGCGATTGAGCTCGTCGCGCAGCTTCTGGATGCGGTCCTGAACTTTGTTGGCCATGCGGATAATTTTAGTGATTCAAAGCGGGCTTGTCAGACAATCCGGCCTGCTGCCAGAGCCAGTCGAGAGCGTGCTGCAACTCGGCCGGCGCGACTTGTTCGATGGGCGTGTTGTGATCCGCACCAACGAGGTCAAGCGTGAAGGTTGGCCCCGCGTAGGCGTCGAACACCATGTGCTGATAACGCGGCGGGACCCACGTGTCGCCGCGCGCCATCGCAAAGACGGCGGGCGCGTGAGCAAAGCGGGCGTTGGCGGGACTGTCCAGATCATTCGGGATTTGTAGCGCGACTGGCCCGGCGATGAGCCACAAGTTCCACCAGCCGAATTCCCCCAGGATCACGCTTTTCAGCGCGGGCGGGTTATGCAGGAATAGCCCGGCCACGTCGCGATGCCGCGCGAGGTACAACGCCGACGTCGTACCCAGGCTATGCCCCCCGACGAAGATCGGCCGATCGCCCGCGACGAGTCGAAGCTCGTCGTACACCGCGAGCGCCGCCGGCGCGAACTCGGCCAGTCGCGGTGGGCCGGTGCTGCCGCCGTAACCGGGGTAATTCATTGACCAGACTTCGACCGGGCGAGCGCCCCAGCGCTGAGCCACGTATCCCGCATCGGGTTCGGCGCGCGAACCCTGTCCCATGAAATCGAGCACGAACGCTTTGGGTTCGACGTCGCTCGTCGCGCCCGGGGATCGCGCCCGCCAGACTTCGAGCACGCCATCACGAAACGGGATCATCGTTCGATCAGCATCGGTGGGAATCGGCGCCGGCCACGACTTGAGGATGAGCCGATCCGCGCACCCGCCGAACGTTGCGACGCCGAGGTAGGACAAGAGCGCCACGAGCAACGTGACGCGAAGGACTCGCCAGCGGCGCTGCTTGCTAGTCATCGCTAACAACATACGTGGCCCAAGATGCTGACGCAAGGAATCGCCAACCCGTGGCATCGGTTTTCAACCGATGGCCATGATGTACTCATCATGCGTCGACGGTGCCCCGTCGATAAAGCAATCGCGCTAGCGACACCTTTTCCTGGATCAGAACGCTCCGCTCTTGCCTCGTCGGTCGAGTACGGCCGACTGTTTCATGGGTACATGAAACCCACGGGTTGAGGAAAATCCGTGCCACGAAAATGCACTGCCACAGTTCAGTCCTTCGTCGCGGAAATAACCTTGCGTATTTCGGCCTTGTCCCACAGCCAATCGATGCCTGCCACGATTTGTTTTTCTTCGCTGGGGCGCGGGGTCCAGTTGTGGTCGGCACCGGGCATGCGCACGATGCGCTTTTCGCCGGCGTACGCGTCGATCACCTTTTGGCGTAATTGGGGCGGGACGACTTCATCCGCGTCGGACGCGATGAAGACCGCCGGCACGGTCGTTCGTTGGGCGTTGGCGAGGCTGTCGAGTTCGGACGGAATTTGCAGCGAAACGGGAAATGCCAGCAGCCACAGGTTCCACCAGCCGTGGCTGCGAATGAGCTGCCGCAGCGGCGGCGGATTTTGCAGGACGGCGCCCGCCACGGGTCGGTTGGCGGCGACATAGAGCGCCGACGCCGTGCCGATGCTGTTGCCTGCCACGAAGATCGGTCGACCGTTCGCGTGGCGGGCGAGCTCGTCGTAGACCTTCAGGGCGGCGGGCGCAAAGTTGCTCAACCGCGCCGGGCCGGTGCTTTGGCCATAGCCGGAATAATTCATCACCCACACTTCGACCGGATGCGGGTTCCACCGCCCCGCGACGTACGTGACGATCTCCTCGGCCCGCGTCGCATTGCCGGTGAATTCGAGGACGAATGCCTGGGGCGATGCATCAGTGCCGCGCGCCGCGGGAGAACGCGCGACCCAAACTTCGATGGTTTTGCCGCCCGATTGGATCAGCGTTGGCGTGGCGCCCGGCGCGTCGATGGCGTGGGTGGTGGGAAAGAGGATGATCCGATCGGCGAGATGTCCGAAGGTCATGAGCAACAGGTACAAAATAACGAGGGCGATCAGCGTAATCCGGCGACGCCGTCGCCTGCGGTTTTTGCGCAAAATCTCCGATGCGACGTCGTCCGCCATGCCTCACTCGATCTCTAAGCCGACGGCGTCAACGCCACTTGCGCCTGCGCGTCGGCGAACGCTTCCTGCGCCAGTCGCTTGACCACGAGGCTTTGCTCCCAGCGGTCGCTGATCTCGCGGCCTTCCAGGTCGGTGACGCTGTAGCCCGGCGGACCCAGCTCGGAGCAGAACGGCAATACATCGCCGGGGCGGGCTTTGCTCAGCCACTTGCGCATGCCGATCGTCCAGAGTTTCTTGAATTGCTCGCAGGTGGGATTGGCGCCGTCGCCGATGTCGTTCTGGATTTGCTCGCCGTAACCGATGCGGCCATGAAAATTGCCGCAGCGCTCGGCGATGCGGGTGAAGGCTTCCCAGATATCAACCGGCCATTCGCCACCGATCTCGCCGGCGCAGATGTAGTGGCTGAAATCGCCGGTGAAGCGAACCCGCGGCAGGCGATCGATCACCAGCAGTGTGCGCCGCAAATCCTGCGTGACGCGCCCGCGATGCGTCTCGACGTAGAACGGCAGGCCCGACCCGTTCACCAGCTCGTACATTTCCTCGAGCATGTCGGCGATGTCGCGAGCCCGCATGAGCGAGCCGAACACCTGCGCGGTGATGTAATCGGCGCCCATCCGATGGGCCAATTCGATCGTTGGCAGCAAGTCGTCGGGCTTGTGCGGATAGCCCTGAAACCCGATTCCCAGCCCGCGATCGTTGAGCATTTTCTTCAGCTCATCGGCCTCGCTCGATGAGGTGGCGAACGCTTCAAACCCCGTAAACCCCGCGGCGGCGATCTTGTCGAGCTTTTCGGGGACCGACCACTCCGCCGCCCCGCGCGGCAGCCCAATGGCGGCCCACATGTTGTACTGCGGGCGCAGCCGGGGCGGATTCAAGGTGCCGTCGTTGATGATGTTTCGGTAGCCCATGATGCTCGCACTTTAGTCGATGACGCCCGCATCGCTCAACACACGGCGAACCTGCGCCAGCGGATCGTCGCACGGCGTCACGCGATGCGCCTGCCAGCCGCGGCGTTTGGCGGCGACGACGTTTTCGTCGACATCATCGAAGAAAATGATCGATTCGCCAGGCAAGCTCGTGGCCCGCTCGACGTGCGCGTAGATCGAGTCCCAAGGTTTACGCAATCCGATCAAATGGCTGGCGAATTGATAGTCGAGCCGGTGCAGCGGAAGCGCCGCAGGATGGCCCGCGTCGGTCATGATCCGCCAGTGGTTCGCGTTGGTGTTGGAAAGACAGGCGGTGCGCAGGTTCGGACGAGACGAAAGCTGATCGAGAAGCTCGTCGACCCCGGGAAACGGAGCCAGGAGATACGCATCGGAAATCGCGCAGACGTCCCGCGCCGCCAGCCCCAGCAGAGGCGAAACGCCGGCGGCGAAAGCATCGAGGTCGATCTGGCCACACTCGCTGCGCGAGGTCCATTCCTCCAGTTGAGCGTTGGCCGCCGCGTCTAGCTCGCGGGTTGGGACGGCGACGTTCGCCACTTCACAGGCGTGGCGCCAACCGTCGCAAATTCGCATTAAGACGCGACCGAGATCGAAGCAGATAAGTTGAACGGGCGATTCCGAAATGGATGGTTACTCCGGCGTGCCCTTGGCCATGTCGTAGACCCAATTCTGCGCCGCGGGCGTCCAGTCGAGCAGCTCGTCAGGTTTGAAGAACAAACCCAATTCGCGCGTGGCGGCCTCGGGGGCGTCGGAACCGTGGATCAGGTTGAAGGAGTTGGAAACGCCCAGGTCGCCGCGGATCGTGCCCGGCTCGGCCTTGGAACCGAAGGTCGCGCCCATCATCTTGCGGCTGATCGTGATGACGTCCTTGCCCGCCAGCGCCAGCACCAGCACGGGCGAGCTGGTCATGAACCGCACGAGCCCGTCGTAAAACGGCTTGCCCTTGTGCGGCTCGTAATGCGTTGCGGCCAACGACTGCGGGATCTTCATGAACTTGGCCCCGACGATCTGGATGCCCTTCTTCTCGAAACGGGCGATGATCTCCCCGACCAAGCCGCGCTGAACGGCGTCGGGCTTGAGGATGATGAGCGTGCGTTCCATGTGGTGCGTTCTCCTGTTTTTCCGTATGGGAGCGAAGGTTATATCCGAGGCAAACGGTCGCGACAAATGCAGAAATGACGAAGCCCACCGATCGCTATCGGTGGGCTTTCAAAACCATCTGGTCAGTTAGATCTTTCGCAATAGAAGCGACGCGTTGTGTCCACCGAAGCCGAAGCTGTTGCTCATGGCGTAGGTGACTTTTTTGTCGCGGGCTTTGTGAGGGACGTAGTCGAGGTCGCACTCGGCGTCGGGGTTGTCGAGGTTGATCGTGGGGGCGATCAGGTTGCGCTCGATGGTCTTGGCGGTGATGATCGCTTCGACGCCGCCGCTGGCGCCCAGCAGGTGGCCGAGCTGGCTCTTGGTGGAGCTGATCGCAACCTTGCGGGCGTGGTCGCCGAAGGTGGTTTTGACGGCCTTGGTTTCGGCCAGGTCGCCCAGGGGGGTGCTGGTGCCATGGGCGTTGATGTAATCGACGATATCGGGACTGACGCCGGCATCTTTGAGTGCCAACGACATCGCTTTGGAAGCGCCCATGCCGTTTTCGTGAGGCGCGGTGATGTGGTAGGCGTCGCCGCTCATGCCGTAGCCGATCAGCTCGGCGTAGATGCGGGCGCCGCGCTTTTTCGCGTGTTCGTATTCTTCGAGAATGACGACGCCGGCGCCTTCACCCATGACGAAACCGTCACGGTCCTTGTCCCAGGGGCGGCTGGCATGCTGCGGGTCGTCGTTTCGCGTCGACAGCGCCCGGGCGGCCATGAAGCTGCTCATGCCCAGCTGGCACAAGGCGGCCTCGGACCCACCGGCGATCATGACCTCGGCCATGTCGTGCTGGATGAATCGCCCGGCGTCGCCGATGGCGTTGGCGCCGGTCGCGCAGGCGGTGGCGACGGCGGTATTGGGCCCGTGGATGCCGAAGATGATCGAGACGTTGCCGCTGGCGGCGTTGACCATCAGGCGGGGAACGGTGAACGGGCTGACGCGCTGCACGCCGCGTTCGAGGAGGATGCGGTTTTGCTCTTCGAGGGTTTCGATCCCCCCGATGCCGCTGCCGATGATCACCCCGCAACGGTCGCGGTCTTCCTGCTCAAAGTTGAGCCCGGCGTCCTTAACGGCGCTAACGGATGCGGCGATACCAAATTGCCCAAACCGGTCCAGCCGTTTGGCCTCGCGGTGTTCGACGCCGTATTTCGTGATGTCGAAGTTGGTGCACTCCCCGCCGAAGCGGACGGGGTACTTGGAGTTGTCCCAGCGGGTGATGGGTCCGACGCCGCTCTTGCCTGCGCAGACGTTGTCCCACATCTCGTCGACCGTCTCCCCCAGCGCGGTGACGACGCCCATACCCGTGATGACAACGCGGCGTTTGCTCATGGGGAACGTAGTTGCCAGTTGTTAGTTGCCAGTTGCCAGTAAGCCAGCGGCCTTCTCTGGCAACTGGCAACTAACAACCGGCAACTTCCTCCGCTACCGATTCGAGTGTTCCTTGATGTAGTCGATCGCCTGGCCGACGGTGTGGATCTTCTCCGCTTCCTCGTCGGGGATGGACAGTTCGAACTCGTCTTCGAATTCCATGACGAGTTCTACGGTGTCCAGCGAGTCGGCGTTCAGGTCGTTGATGAAATGGGTCTCGCGGGTGATCTCGCTCTTGTCCACGCCCATCTGCTCGCTCACGATTTCGATGACTTTCTGCTCGATGTCGTCCATAAATTCCACCTACCCTGACCCAAAATGTTCTCACCCGGGACCACGCGGTCCAGAGTTGGGAGACTATAGCGGTGACCGAACCATTTGCAACGTTGTCAGTGGTCCGTTGTCCGTGGTCAGTTGTCGGAAGCACCTTCGCCAAAAACGCTTACAGAAGGTTCAGGCAACTGACCACCAACAACGGACAACTGACAAATTCCTCACATCACCATGCCGCCGTCCACGCACAATACCTGTCCCGTCACGTAGCTTGAATCCGGCCCGGCCAGGAAGGAGACGGCGGCGGCAATCTCGTGCGGGAGGCCAAAACGCTTGAGCGGGATGTGGCTTTTGGCCATTTCCTTGATTTGATCGTTCAGAACGTCGGTCATGTCGGTCGTGATGAAGCCGGGGGCGACCACGTTGCAGGTGATGTTCTTGCCGGCCAGTTCCTTCGCGACGCTCTTGGAAAGCCCGATCAGACCGGCCTTGCTGGCGGCGTAATTCGCCTGACCGGCGTTTCCCGCGACGCCGGCAACCGAGCTGATGTTGACGATTCGCCCGCCCTTGGAGCGCATCATCGGACGGGCGGCGGAGCGGATCGCGACGAAGGCGCTTTTGAGGTTGGTGTTGATGACGATATCGAAATCTTCGTCGTCCATGCGGAGGATCAGGCCGTCCTTGGTGATGCCGGCGTTGTTCACGAGCACGTCGAGCCGGCCATGCTTTTCGGCGACGGATTCAATGGCGGCGGCGAGGGCCTTGGGATCGCCGATGTCGCACGCCAGCGGCTCGGCGGCGCCTCCCTCGGCGGTCACCTCGTTGCAGACCTGCTCGAGCTTGTCCACGCTGCGGGCGACGGCGATGACGTGAAGTCCGTCCTTGGCCAGTCGCCTGACGATGGCCGCGCCGATCCCGCGCGATCCACCGGTCACGAATGCCACACGTTTTTCAGTCATACGATCGCTCCAGTTCCCTCAATGCGCCCGCGCAAGACAGTGCGACAGCTCGTAGGGCGTGCTTCAGCACGCCGCAATTGCGTCCATCGGCGTGCTGAAGCACGCCCTACGAGAAATTGAGCCGCCAGGTCCGGCTCATGCGCCTTTCTGCGATCCCAGCGCCTCAATCGTTGCCAGGCTTTCGATGGGCACTTTGCGGTTGATCCGCTTCGCCAATCCTGCCAGCGTACGGCCTGGGGCTAATTCTACAAAGCGGGCCGGTTCCGTGCCGCCCATCAACGGGGTCATGGTTTGTTCCCATTTCACCGGGCTGACGATCTGGTCCACCAGCAGGCTGCGAATGCTCTGGGCGGTTCCATGCGGCTGGGCGGTGACGTTGGAATAAACCTGTTGTGACGGTGTGCGGATGGACACCTTTTCCAGTTCCGCCAGCATTCGGTCGGCGGCGGGCTGCATCAGCGGGCTGTGAAACGCGCCGGCGACCTTCAACGCGGTCGCGCGGAGGCCCATTTCTTCGGCCACGATCAACGCCTTTTCGCACGCTTCGCGGCTGCCGCTGACGACGATTTGGCCGGGCGCGTTGAAATTCGCGGGGACCAGCACGCTGCCGCCGTTGTTGGAGGTGACGTCGTGACACAGCTTGCGGGCCGTGTCCTCGTCGGCGCCGATCAGCGCGATCATCCCGCTGGGCGACGCGACCGCCGCCTCCTGCATGTAACGGCCGCGAGCGGCGACCAGCTTCAATCCCTCTTCGAACTCAAACGCCCCGCCCAGGTGCAGCGCGGTGTATTCGCCCAGGCTCAGGCCGGCAAATCCGGTGATATTGGATGGGTCGATCAGGCCCGCATCGACCCCGGCGCGATAGCTGGCGATGCTGGTCGTGTAGATCGCGGGCTGGCTGATATCGGTCTGGTTGAGACGTTCTTCGGGACCGGTAAAGCACAGGGCCGCGAGGTCGAAACCCAGAACCTTGTTCGCGGTCTCGAAGACCTGTCGCGCGACGGGGGAGGCGACGTAGAAGTCTTTGCCCATTCCGACGACTTGGGCGCCTTGGCCGGGACAGAGGATGCAGGTTTTGGTGGGCATGGATCAGATGATCGATTCGAAAAAGACCCGCGGCGGACTTCGGCGAGCTCAGTCGAGCCGAGCCGACTGGGCTCCCGTCCGTGACGAGAGGTTTTAAACGCGGACGACGGCGTTTGCCCAGGTGAGTCCGGCGCCGAAAGCTACAAAAATGAGGACGTCGCCCTTTTTGATTTTCCCGGCGCGCCACGCTTCGTCAAGCGCGATCGGGATCGACGCCGCCGACGTGTTGCCGTAACGATCGATATTGACGAAGGCTTTCTCCGCGGGCAAGCCCAGTTTTTCCATGGCCGAGTCGATGATCCGCTGGTTGACCTGGTGCGGGATGATCAGCTTGACGTCGTCGGGCGTCAGTTCGCAGACGCGCATCGCCTCGTGAATCAGCTCCTCAAACCGCTGCACGGCGAACTTGTACACCTCGCGGCCTTTGATCTGCATGAACTGCTTGCCTTCGGCGATCAATCCTTCGCTGATCGGATGGCGGCTACCGGGCATGCATTTCATGGCCTCGGCGCCGTTGCCGTCGGCGTGGAGGGAGCTGTAGAGCAAGCCACGCTTCTCGTCTTCGGAGCGTTGGAGGATGATCGCGCCGGCGCCGTCGCCAAAGAGGATGCAGCTGGCGCGGTCCTTGTAATCGGTCACGCGCGAGAGCGTTTCGGCGCCGATCACCATGACGTTGCGATACTGTCCCGACCGGATGAAGTTCGACGCGGTGGCCAACGCGTAAATGAACCCGCTACACGCGGCCGACATATCGAAGGCGGGCGTCGAATTCAACCCCAGCGCGGCGGCCACAAAGCATGCGGTGGAAGGAAACACCATCTCCGGCGTGATCGTCGCACAGATGATCAGGTCCAGGTCCTTGGCCTCGAGCTGCGCCGCAGCCAGGGCTTTTTTCGCCGCGCCGGTCGCGAGGGTCGCGGTCGATTCATCGCACGCCGCGATGCGGCGTTCGCGGATGCCGGTGCGCTGGACGATCCATTCGTCGTTGGTTTCGACCATTTTCGACAGGTCGTCGTTCGTCAGGCGTTTCTCGGGCAGCTGAGAGCCGGTGGCGGTGAGGATGGCGCGGTATTGGGGCATTTTGTTGGGGACCAACTCATTCATCCGTCGGGATGCTCTTTTCGATCCGTTCAACGATCTTTGGGTTTACGCCGCTCAGGACCAATTGTTTTCCGACCCGGATCGCGTTCTTAATGGCGCGGCTGTCGGATCGGCCGTGGCAGATCAGGCAATAGCCGCCCACGCCCAGCAGCGGCGCGCCGCCGTATTCCTGCCAATCGTGCTTGGCGTAGATCTTTTTCATCACCGGCTTGAACTGGTCCAGCAGGTCGGGAGCAAACTCCTGCAATTCGGACAAAATCGTCTGAAAAAGCCCCTCAGCCATGCCTTCGGTAAATTTCAGGACAATGTTACCGACAAACCCATCGCAGACGACCACATCGACCACGCCTTTGAACAGGTCGCGGCCTTCGACGTTGCCGACGAAGTTGATCTGCGGCTCGTCGCGCATGAGCTTGCGCGATTCCTTGGTGAGCGTGTTGCCCTTGGCGTCCTCCTCGCCGATCGACAGCAGCCCGACGCGCGGGTTTTCGATGTCACAGACCGCGTGCGAGTAGGCGGCGGCCATGATCGCGTATTGCTGGAGATGCTTGGCCTTGGGGGTGACGTTGGCGCCGACGTCGCAAATCACGACGGGGCCATGAAATGTGGGCAGGATGACCGCAATACCCGGCCGGCTGACGCCGGGAAGCGTTCTCATCCGCAATTGGGCGGCGGCGACGCACGCGCCGGTGTTGCCTGCGGAGATCACCACGTCGGCCTCACCCTTGGCGGCGAGTTTGCACATGACGGCGATCGAGCTGTCGGGCTTGTTGCGGATCGCCTCGACGGGCGAATCGTCCATCTCGATCACTTCAGTCGTCGCAATCGTTTTGAATATCGATTTTTTGGAAGGATCCAGGCCCGAGGAGTCGAGACCTGCGGCGATAACCGCTTGATCGCCAACAAGATAGACGGTATCGGATGAATCCAGCAGCGCGGCGGCTTCCCAGCATCCCTTGAGGATGGCGGCCGGGGCGTGATCGCCGCCCATCACATCCACCGCTGCTCGCACTTGGAAATCCTCCCGCCTGAATCAAATTTCGCGTGCATCCGTTGCACGCGAGATCGCTCAGGCCTGGTCCTGTTCGACCTGAAGTGCCAGTTTGGGATTGACGTATCCGCAGTTATCGCACGCGCAATGCGGAAGCTTGGCGCTGCTGCACTGGGGGCAACGAACATAGTGAATCGGCTTGAGCGCGTGATGCGTGCGACGCTTGCGCTTGCGGGACTTGCTGTGTTTCTGGACTGGAAGCATGGCAGACTCCAAAGGGCCGCGCGTAACGCGCGCGCTGGGCGAGGACGAAACGCACAAACAAAGGTCCGACAAAGACTTGTCGAACTCGGCCCGCCTAAAAAACCGCGGCGGGCAAAACCCGCCGCTGACGTAAAGAGTCCGGTACGGTATGGAAAAGCCAAAGTTCTGTCAAGTCAGGGGTGGTGGGCGAAGAGATGGGTTTTTATTTGATTTTGGGTTCACGATCGAACTCAACTTGCTTGTCGGTGCGGGGATGGATCAATCCCAAATGGACCGCGACGAGCTGCAGCGGGCCGGGGTCGGATTGTTTGCCGTAAACGGGGTCACCCACAATCGGCCAGCCGCGCTCGCTGAGGTGGACGCGAATCTGATGCTTGCGACCAGTCTCGAGCGTGACGCGAACGGTCGAAATTGGACCGCGTTGGACGACTTCGTAGTGCGTGACCGCCTGCTCGCCCCGGCCGGGCGCGGTGGTGGAACGGATGGAGCCGTCGGGCAGCTCGGTCAGTCGCGTTTCGATGCGCGCCCGGCGCGGCTTGGGGATGCCGTGAACCTGGGCGATGTACACCCGTTCGACGGTGTGACGGAAAAATTGCTGCTTGAGTGATCGAAAGGCGGCGTCGTTCTTGGAAAAGACGAGCAGGCCGGCGGCGTCGCGATCGAGGCGATGGATTAGCCCGATCCGCGCGGACGGGTCACTCTGTTTCGCATAGTCGCGGACCTGGGCGAGCAGGGTCGGGCGCTTTTCCCGCGGAACGGTGCTGCTGAGCAGGCCTGCGGGTTTGTCGACGACCAGAAGATCCGCATCTTCGAAGACGATCTTCCACCCATAAGGCCACGCCGTGGGTCGACGGATCGTCTTGTGACGCGCGGAGTCATCCGACACCGCGACCTGATCGGACGCGCGCAACGCCAAATTCAATCGTCGCGCCGGCCGCCCGTTCACCGTAACGCGTCCATCGACCAGCATCCGCCGCAATGTCTGCCTCTTTGCCAATGGAAATTGCCGCGTGAGCCACGCATCGAGCGTCGTTGGGGATCCGTCTGTGGTCATTCGACGAGTTTTATACTCCATCCCTCCGATTCACGTGCATCACGATGAACAGCACAAACCAGACGAATTCAGAGAAAAAAACTGTCCCCGACACCGTTTTTGTCGCATGATTTTGATAAATACGTCCCCTAGATCGCCGGGATGGGGTGGGCCAGGTCGAAAAATTCTCGGACGACCTTGGCGGCGCGGTCATCGTTGATGATGTCGTTGTGATCGCCCTTCTGAATCCAGACGTGTTCCTTGGGTTGGGTCGCGAGGTTGAACAGCCGCACCCCGTGCTCGAAGTCGATGACGCTGTCGAACTGCCCGTGGATGACCAGCAGCGGACGCGGCCACATCTTCGGCGCCAGGTCGGCGGGCTCGAACCGATCCAATCGCGTACCGACCTGCGCGCTGGCCATCGGGAGCCCGACATGCAGGCCCAGCCAATCGAGCGGCGGGAGGAAGTGGTCATGCGTGATCGTGCGCGTCAACCCGTACAGGCTGTCGTACGTGCCGTACACCGCGATCGCTTCGATCGCCTGCCCCTCGGGTGACGGCTCCGCAGCGGCGGCAATCAGCGCGGCGCCGCCCATGCTCGCGCCAACGCCGTAAATATGCTCGGCATCGTCGGGATGCGACGCGCGCAACCACCGCACCGCGCCCAGCACGTCGCGCCGTTCCCGGTCGCCAAACGTCGTGAGATGTCCAGAGCTGTCGCCGTGCGCGCGAAAGTCGAACGCCAGCGCGTTGTAACCAGCCGGCACGAGCATGCGCGATAACACAAGCTGATTCGCTTTGTTAGCGCCCAATCCGTGACAGATCAGGACCGTGCGCCGGCCCCACCGAGGATCTGCCCCTCCGTTCCTCGCCGCGACGCGGTCGCGCGGCGCAGCCGGAATCCACCAGCCGCTGAGCGAAACGCCATCGGTCGATTTGAACTCAATCGATTCGAACGCGAACCCCAATTGCGTCAACGGATCAGATTTGAGTGCCACGCGCGGCCGATAGGTCATCGCGGCGGCCATGACATAGGGAAGCAAAAGCGCCACCAGGCAGATCGGCCGCAGCAACGCTGCCATCCCCTGGCGGGCGCGATACCACCGAGACGACTTCTCGGACGCAGCCACCGAATTCCACGCTGGCGCCACCCGAAAAACGTATTGCAACCCGCGCGTGATCACCCAATCCATCCCGCGAACCAGCAGCAGCATTCCCGCCGCAAAGTACGCGCCGATCAGGATCTCGCTTACGCGCACCTGCGCAGAACTGACGACGGCATAAACTGCGTTGATCCCGCCCGAAAGCACCAGCGCCGCCAGCCAGATCGTCACATACCGTCGCACCGGCTTGGCCGAGCGATTGCGATGCCGCTGGATGCTCGCCCACACCGCGGCCAGCGCGGGCAATACCAGATATGCGATCATCAGGATCCAATGGACGACTTGAACGATCAAGAGAGTGGCCCTCAGCTCCCGGTGACATGATTAAAGCAGCGTTCGGGCGAAAAGTCGTCCCCTCACCTTGTTATAGCAGCCAGGAGAGTCAATCCTCGACGACGATCACCGGACGGGTGAACGAGCCACTGTGGAAGCGGAGGTTGATGGGGAGGCACCACAATTGAAGGGGTTGGGGCAGCGTGAACACTTCGGCGGGAAAGCGCAATTCTTCCAAAATCCAGATTTTGCTGCCCAGCAGGATCGTGTGCGTCGTGGGGTTGTGCTCGCCAATCCCCGCGACCGAATAGTGATCGATCCCGACGCCGCGAATGCCCTTTTCCACCAGGAATTTTGCCGCGTCGTTGGAAAGGTACGGCGGCTCCCAGAGCCACTCTTTGGTCTTGGCCCGCTTGTCGCCCCACCCGGTCGCCAGCAGCACGATGCGATCCTTCAACTCGGCCGGCAGACGCTGGGACAACTGCTCGCGGGTGATCGGCTCGTTGGCGCGGCAAACACTGCGCAGGTCGGCAATGTGCGCCTTCCCGACAAACGATTCGAGCGGAAATTGATCGACGCTGATCCCGTCGGCCAGCTTGTGCAGCGGTGCGTCGATGTGGCTGCCGGTATGGTTCGCCAGCGTGAGCAGCTCGACGCGCCAGCCATCCTTCGGATGATCCGCGATCAGCTCCGACTTCACCGGCGGATGCGTCGGACAATTCGGGCTCCCATCGTACATCGGCTGGGAAAGATCGATCAATCGCATGGTGCGATGCCTCCATGAGGATCATGTTCAAAGAAGGTTGGTGAAGCAACGCCCAAAAAGATAACCGCGAAGTCGCGAAGCTCGCGAAGGAAGACGCGAAGAAAACCAATTCATTTTTCTCTTCGCGCGATTTCGCAGACCCGTTCATCACGTAATTCCGGGGGGGGAATTCGGTGACAAGCCTTGGCGCGACCCAGTGCATTTGCGGCTCGCCGGTGCGCTCGCCCGAGGCGCGCTCGAGGAGGATCTGGGCGGCGAGGGCGCCGATCTTTGAATTTCGCTTGGAGACGGTGACGGCGGGCGGGGTGGACTCGAAAATTCGCTCGGGCGTCATCGCCCAGTAGTTGTCATAGCCGGCGACGAGCGTGTCACGGTTTGGCTCGCGGCCCAGCAGGCGAATCCCGGCATTCGTGCGAGAAATGAAACCGTCGGTGAGGCACACGATGGCATCGATGCGCTGGCCGGGGCGCTCGAGGCGCTTCAGCGCCTCCGCCACCAATTCCGCCTGGCGTTCTAAGTTCGCGGCGGGAGAAATATCGGGGAACGTCGTTCCGCAAATGACGGGTTTGAACGCCTCGATTCCAAGCTCCACACATGCGGCGGAATACCCGGCCTGGCGATACTTCAACCAATCCAACTCCTCGGGCTGCGCCCAATGCCACACCGGCACGATGCGACGGCAACCCCTAGCATGCAGGAATCGCACCAGCTCCGCGGTGCCGGCACGGTGATCCGATCCAACCACGTCGCACACGAGCGGCCGTTGCCAAGGCTCATCGACGACGACGACGGGCGTGGCGTGCTCGATGCAACGCTGGACGATATGGGTCAATTCGGGCGGATGGATCGAGCGCAGCACCAGAACGCCGCGCGGGGCACTTTTGAGGATCGATGCGAGGCGTCGAGCGTCGACATGCGCTGAGCGAAGAGAGAAGTAGCTGAGTTGCTTGGTGCCTAGGCAGCGGATCGTCCCGCCGTACACTTCGCTTTCGAACTCCGCGACGCCGCAGCCCTCGGATTCGTCGATCAGGTCGGAAATGAGGACGACTGCGCCTTCTAGAACTGATTCGTGATCGGCTTCGGCAGCGCTCATATATTGCAAGAACTGTACATCAAACCAACGCGCCTGCAAGAATTGGATAGCGCGGTGCTGGAGCTTTGTGGCATGGGCGCCTCGCCCATGCGGCACGCACCTACCGCTTGATGCGGGCGCTGCCGCCCTTGAAGACGTGGATGAGCTCTTCCAGGTCGATCTGGCTGGTGTCGCCGCGGGTGGTTTGGAGGAGGGCGCCGTGGGCGGCGCCAAGGTCGACGCATTCCTGCGCGGATTTGCCGTTGAGAAACCCGTAGGCAAAGCCGCTGGAAAACCCGTCGCCGCCGCCAACGCGGTCTTCGATTTCCAGGTTGTCGTAGCGCCGGCTTTCGTAAAACTTGCCCTCGGCATAGAGGATCGCGGACCAGTTGTTTACCAGCCCGCTCTTGACCTCGCGCAACGTGGTGCCGACGACCTGGATGTGCGGATATGCCTTGACGACCTTCTCCACCATTCCCTTGTACGCCGACGTATCCAGGGCCGACAAATTCTCATCGACGCCTTCGACCTCGAAGCCCAGGACCTTCTGAAAATCCTCTTCATTTCCGATCAGGCAATCGATGTACGGCACGAGTTCCCTGGTGGCCTGCTGGGCCTTTTGCGCGCTCCAGAGCTTGGAGCGGAAATTCAGGTCGTACGAGACGATGGTACCCGACTGTCGCGCCGCGACCAGCGCCTCTTTGCAGACAGCCGCGCATCCGTCACTCAGCGCTGCGAAGATACCCCCGGTGTGCAGCCAACGCACACCTTGCTCCCTAAAGAGCTTGGCGAAATCGATCATGCCGGGCTTCATGTTGCTGGTGGCCGAGTGACCGCGGTCGTACATCGTGACGCTGGCGCGCACGCCGGTGCCGACCTCGGTGAAGTTCAGCCCGATGCGATCGGCGCGCCCGACGCCGTCGAACTTGGCGACGATGACGGTGGCCATATCCACGCCCACCGCGCGGCCGTGATTGAGGATGATTCGTCCGACCGGATTGTCCACCAGCCGCGACGCAAATCCTGTGCGCATGCCCAGCCGCGCCAGCGCGTACGCGACGTTGTATTCGCCGCCGCCCACGTGGACCTCGAGCGTTGGGCTGAACTCGATCCGCCCGTGTCCCGGCGGCGAGAGGCGAACCATGCATTCTCCCAGGCTCAACAGGTCATAACGGCAGGATTTGGCGTCGCGGATGTTCATCGTGGCCCGATCTTACTTCGCATTTTGTGGACCGAAGAACGTGTAATACCGATCTGAATCCCCCGCCAGCCGCTTGAGATAAACGGCCAGCTCAAGGAGGTGATAGTCGCCCCACATGCTCGATTCCCCGCACGGCACCTTGCGACCCGGCGGAACGAAATCCCAGTTGTTGGGGCGATGGTAAACGCTATGGAGCAATAGTCCTTGATGGGCCGGATCGGTCGCGAGGTAGGCATCGCTCATCAGCGTTTTGGCGACGCTTAGCCCGCCGCGCGTGTAACGATCACCTTTTTGCGGGCCGAGATATTTTCCCAATCGCCACAGCCCTTGCGCCGCGATGGCCGAGGCGCTGGCATCGACGGGCTCGTGATCGTTGAACGGGTCGGCGGGCTTGGCGCGCCAATCGCCTAGTTTCGAAAGGCCGGGGGCGCCGTCGTCCCAATAGACGATCCCGTCGGCGGCGGAACAGTCATCCAGATAATGATCACACGTGTCGATGGCGGCCTGCTCGAAGGCGCGAAGGACATCTGCTTTGGGGAGCCCAACCGATTCGCGAAATCGCGCGTCATCGATTGTCGCGACAAATTCCAGTTGCTCTGCGTATCCCAGCATCGCCCACGCCAGGCCGCGGGTCCAGGTGCTGAAGGGACTGTAGCCCTGCTGTGTCGAACGACAGCGGAATTGGCCGTCGTTGCGGTTGAAGATCGCCTCGTGCGATGTGCGCCCGCGCACGTCATAGGTGTGGGGAGAATCGCCGTGAAAAACGATGTACTGGTTGGTGCACAGGCCGTGCAGGACCGAGCGTTTGAGCAAGTCGGCGGCGCGGTCGTTCTCGTGCATAAGCTTGTGACCCAATTGCCACGCGACGCCCAGAATGCGGATGGTCCGCATCGTGTCGACGAACAGCGAGTGCGGGCCGTTGAACGAGTAAATGTAGCCCAGGCTCGGACTATTGGCCGACGCAGGCGAGGGTTTGGCGACCGGAACGCCCGACCATCGCGCCGCCTGCACGGCGCCGCTGGCCTTGAGCGCCATCTCGTAAAATTTCAGTTCCCAATCGTTGTGAGCAATGCGTCCCTCGCGCATGAGCCTGCGCAGGTTGCCGTAGGTCGAGAGGTTGTTGAACCCGTGATCGTGCACCCCCACGTGCGTCACGTGGCCAGCCATGCGTTCGACGGTGCGACGGCGTCCGAGGTCGAGGAGTTTCGCGTCGTCCGTCGCGTCGAACGCGAGGATGGCCATGCCATATTGAAAACCCTGCGTCCATTCGGTCCAGCCCCGCGCGGTATATCGGCCTTCGACGGTGAAGACCGGCGTCCCGCGCGTCGCATCCCACGACGCGTCCAACGCCAAAGCCTTGGTCCCGGCCAGTTCGCAGACGCGGTCGGCGGCGCGGGTCAGGTCGGCGGGCGTGATGGACGTCTTCAAATCCATGGTTGAATTGTGATGAATACAGGCCGGTTCGTGAATTTGCCAGTCGGAAACGATTCGTAACCGTGCCGCTGGTGATTTTTGATTGCAACGCGCGGTTGCGCGACGTTATCGTGTGCACCGCGTCAAAAGGCTTTGCGGGATATTCGCAAATTTTCATCATCAAAATTGGGAGGGAATTTCATGTCGGGCGAACCGACCATCGCTTATCTGGCCGAAGGCAAGCTTTACCTCAAGTCCGCGGGCGCCTCGCCGCGGCTGATCGAGAGCACATTTGCGCAAAACGCGATCGACCGCGCGATCCGCACGCAGCAGCGCAGCGGCTGGAAATCCGGGGGCTTTGGTCCGGAGATGAACCCGGCCGCCATGCTGATGGGCGGACGCTCGGCGCTGGAGCCCAACGTGCGCAAGATCCGCATGGAGAGCCTGGCGCGCGGCCCGGCGGGCGAATTGCTCTACGCGATGGACATGGGAACCGTCGGCGGCATCTTCAGCTTCGAATTGGGCGAAAGCTACGAAAAGCGGTTGTTTCACCGCGCCGAGTTCCGGCCACGCGATTTATCGCGGCATCCGGCGCACGACTCGATCGTGCTGTCGATGCGCGCCGTAGATGGCTCGGCCAACATCGCGGTCCTCGACGTGAACGGCCGCGGGCTGCGCGAGATCACCGAGGGAGATTCAGTCGATGAATCGCCGACGTGGGTGCCGGGCAACGGCAAGCAGATCGTCTATCAGTCCGCCGGCATCGGTCGCAACGCCGCAGGCGTACGGACCGCGCTGGGGCCGTACTCTTTGCATCGATTGGATCTGGAAAACGATCAATTTGAGACGCTTCTGGAGGACAGCGGCCACGATTTTCTTCTGCCGCGCATGGATAACGAAGGGTCGCTCTATTTCATCCAGCGACCCTATCGGCCCGGGCATTCGGAAATCTCGATCCTCAGAGTCGGGCTCGACATTTTGCTTTTCCCGTTCCGGCTGGCGCAGGCGTTCGTGCACTTCTTCAACTTTTTTTCACAGATGTTCAGCGGCAAACCGCTCATGACCGCCGGCGGCCCACGGCGCGAGGGCGCCGATCCGAAAACGCTGATGCTCTGGGGAAAGATGATCGACGCCGACAAGGCGCTCAAAGCCGCCAAGGGCGCGGATCTGCCCGCGTTGGTTCCCGAAAGCTGGCAGCTGATCCGCCGAGACAAGGCCGGCGATGAGATCATCCTCGCAAAATCCGTGCTCGCCTACGACCTTGCCCCCGACGGCGGCGTCATTCACACCAACGGTTCATCCGTCTTCCACCGCGACGCGTCCGGCCATCACACCAAACTCTGCTCGGGCAACATGATCGAACACGTCATCCACGTCCCGCCACAACCCGCGCCTCAACCCTGACCATGGGCGACCTCACCAATCCCAAATTGATCTATGCGAAGGGATTCTTATTTCTCTTCGCCGGTTTGCTCGCGGCGGGCACCATCGTTCTGGAGCACCCATCGATCAGGGTCTTGCTCCTGCTGATCCTGGCCATCTGGTGCTTCGCGCGATGCTACTACTTCGCGTTTTACGTGATCCAGCATTACGTGGACCCGGAATATCGCTTTGCGGGATTGTGGTCGTTTATGCGTTACCTGTTGCAGCGTCGAAAACGGAAGAATTGAAGCAGTTACAAAACCCGCGCGGCCACCAGTGTTTGATCGTCGGGCAGCGGGGTCGGTCCGGCAAAACGATGAACCGCGGCGAGGGTTTCCTCGACGAGCGACTTGGCGTTGATCGTGCATTGCTCCAGCACGTCGTCCAACCGCGCGACCCCAAATAATTCGGCCGCCGCGTTGCGGGCTTCGGTGATGCCGTCGGTATAGAAGAGCACGCCGTCGCCGCGAACGAAGGTGAAGTCGCGATCGATGTATTTTTCTTCGGGATCGATCCCCAGGGGCAGCGCCTGGGCCTGGTCGAGGTTCATCAAACTGCCATCCGCGCAGCGCTTCACGCGCGGCGGGCAGTGGCCGGCGCTGGAATATTTCATCGAGTGCGTGGCCGGGTCGTAAATCCCGTAAAATGCGGTCACGAAATTCCCGCTGTCTTCGGTGTAACGCCGGCACAAATGCTCATTGACGAAAGTGAGCAATCGGCTGGGCGGCGTGGGCGGGTCGGCCAGCGTGTGCGCGATGCTGTGCGTGATCGCCATCAGCACCGCCGCGGGCGTGCCGTGACCCGAGACGTCCGCGATCAGGATCCCCCACCGCCCGCTCGGCAGGGGGAAAAAGTCGTAATAATCTCCCCCGGCCCGCCGCGACGTCTGGTAATGCACCGCCAGGTCCAGCGTCGGAATGCGCGGCAATTCGCGCGGCAGCAGCGAGCGCTGAATGTCTTCGACGACTTTCAATTCCGCGTCGACCATCTCGTACGCCCGCCGCAGTTCTTCGGAAAGCACCAGGTTCGTCGTCGCCCGGCCAAACAGGTTGCTCAGCCACACGTGCTCGGGCAATCGGTCGTGCGGAAAGCCGTTGGGCTCCTTGCGCATCAACACGACCATGTTCAACGCGACGCCCCGATCGAAGAGCGGGACCGCGACCAGCGATCGCATGCCGGCCATGTGCTCGAACGCCGGATCGTTGGGATCGGGGCGGAAGTCGTCGATGATGCGCGGCTCATCGGCGTAAATCAGCTCACCGAAAATGCCCGTTTCGTAGGCGGGGAGCTTGTCCTTGAGGATCCACGGATTGATCGCGTCTCCCCACTTTCTCGATCGGGTCACGCGATATTTCGGACGGTCGAGGTCGCGCCGGCTGAGCGATACGTGCGCATCCGATGTGAGGATATTGCGCATGCGCTGAACGTAGAGCTGCACCATTCGCTGCGGCTGGGTCTGCTGGCTCATCTCGCGCATCATCTCGACCACGAAATCGAGGCGGCGTTCCGCGTTTTCAGACGATCGATCCCAGAAATTGAAGGAGTCCATGTCTCCTGATCCTATGCTGAACCAATCGAATCTTTCAAAAGTTTCCCTCCGCTGGTCGTTAGCTGGTTCCTCACGTAGACTTGGGAAGGAATGGATTTGAAGCGGACCAGTTTCGTTGACCCGTCGCTGCGATCAATTGCCGACAAGATCGCGTCGGAACAAGCCTTATCGCTCGACGACGGCGTCGCGCTGTTTGCCAGCCGCGACCTGCACGGCATCGGGCGACTGGCGAATTTCGTGCGGGAAAAGCTTCATGGCGACAAGACCTATTTCAATCGCAACCGCCACATCAATTACACGAACGTCTGCGCGCTGTCCTGCAAGTTCTGCTCGTTCTACCGCAAGCGTGGCGAAGCGGGTGCGTACGAGATGCCGGTCGAGCAGGTCATCGATATCGCCAAGCGCGCCGCCCAGGGCGGCGCGACCGAAGTGCACATCGTTGGCGGGCTGCACCCGTGGCTGAAGTTTGACTATTACACCGACATGCTCAGCGGCATCCGCCGCGAGTGCCCGGACTTGCACATCAAGGCGTTCACCGCGATCGAGATCATCCATCTCTCGCGCATCAGCCACATGAGCATCCGCGACGTTCTAATTGCGTTACGCGATGCCGGCTTGGGCAGCCTGCCGGGCGGTGGCGCGGAGATTTTCGACGACCGCGTCCATGATGAAGTCTTCAAGGGCAAAGTGCGGGCCGACCGCTGGTTCGAAGTTCATCGCACCGCGCACAGCCTGGGCATCTATACGAACGCGACGATGCTCTACGGGCACGTGGAGACGGTCGCGGAGCGCGTCGGACACTTCATCAAGCTGCGCGAGCATCAGGCCGAATCGCTCGCGAATTTGCCGGCGTGCTTTAACTGCGTCATCCCGTTGTCGTTCATTCCCGAGCAATCCGAGCTCGGATACCTGCCCGGCCCGACCGGTTTGACCGATCTCAAAACGCTCGCGATTGCCCGCCTGATGATTCCGAACATCGCTCACATCAAGGCGTTCTGGATCATGCAAGGCGTCGGCCTCTCGCAGGTGGCTTTGGATTGGGGCTGCGACGACCTCGATGGCACCGTCGTCTGGTACGACATCACCAAGCGCGAAGGCGGCGGCGGGACGACGCACCAGGAATTGCACCTGGCGGACATCCAGCGCCTCATCCGCGAGGCCGGGCGCGTGCCGGTCGAACGCGACACGCTCTACCGCGAAATTCGCCGCGACCCGGGAACCGATCGCCTGATTGCCCCCGCCCCGGCGCTGGTTTGAATTCATCAAGAATTTGCTTGACGGCTTCCCCGTGGCGGGGGTATCTCTTTGCTTGCCATTTCTGTGGGTCCGTTCGTGTCCTAGCCACAACTTAGCCTGAAGGAGAACACACCATGCTTCATCGGGGAAAAATCGTTTGCGCGTCATTGTTGAGCATTGCGCTCGCGGGCTCGGCCAAAGCGCAGCTGGTGCGAAGCGCTGCGGGCCTGACGCCGGCGGATATCCAGGCCAGCGTCGATACGTTCCGCGCCGATCTGGGAACGCTCAATCCCAACCAGGCCGGTTCGTTCGGCAGCGGGCGGCGCGAGATCAACTGGGACGGCGTGCCGGATGCGTTTGCCTCGCCCAATAGTCTTCCCGCGGACTTTTTCAATGTGAACAGCCCGCGCGGCGTGCTGCTGGGAGGCGCGGGTGTGACCAGCTTCCAGGTCAGCGCCAATGCCGCTTCCGGCACGCCGGTCGAATTCGGCAACATCAACGCAACATTTCCCACAATATTCGAAACCTTCAGTCCACAACGGCTCTTCACGCCCCTGGGGAATAACGCATTCAGCATCGACTTTCGCGTTGCCGGTTCGAACGCTCCGGCCACCGTCACGGGCTTCGGCGCGGTGTTTAGCTACGTGGTGATTCCCAACACCACCTCGATCCAATATTTCGACGCTCACGGACAACCGCTGGGCACCTTCTTCGTGCCAGCGGTGGCCGGCGTGGGCGAGGCGCCGGGAGACGACGTTGACGAAACGTTGTCATTCCTGGGCGTGTCGTTCAGCAACGCGATCATCGGGAGCGTGGTCATCACCAACGGGAACGTTCCGGTCGACCAGGTCAGCCAGCCGGGATTCCTGCAAGATCCGGTCGTCAACGACGACTTCATCTACGGCGAGCCAATCGCCCACGCCGTGGCCATCCCGCTTCCCCCGGCGGCGCTGATGTCCCTGACCGCGCTGGCGCCCGCCCTCGCGGCGGCTTGGCGATTGCGCCGCGAACGTCGTTGACCGCAACTTCATTGAGGCGTTTGCGCAAACGCGCGTATCCGGCGCGTGCGTGATCCGACATCCCCGCTATACTGGGCCTTCAGAGGAGTAAGGACTTTGAAGGCCCAGCAAACCAATTCCCCCGGAACTTCCGCCGCGGCGCACAAGGCCGCGATGACGTTGGATAACAAAACCATCGAGCTGCCCGTCACGATCGGCAGCGAACAGGAGATCGGCGTCGACATCGAGAAATTCCGTGCCCTCAGTGGCGCGGTCACACTCGATCCCGGATTTGGCAACACCGCCGCCTGCCGCAGCGCGATCACTTTCATCGACGGGGAAAAAGGCATCTTGCGCTATCGCGGCATTCCCATCGAACAGTTGGCGGGCAAGGCCAGCTTTATCGAAGTCGCCTGGCTGCTGATCTTCGGCGAGCTACCCCGCCGCGACGAGTTCGAACGCTTCCGCGCCTCGCTCAAGGCCAACGCGCACATCAACGAGGCGATGAAGCACCATTTCGAAGGCTTCCCCGACGTCGCCCCGCCCATGGCGACGCTGTCGGCGATGATCAACACGCTGGCGTGCTTTCACCCGGATTTCCTCGAATTGGAAAACGATGCCCAATTCGAAGAAGCCGCCGCCAAGCTCATCAGCAAGGTGCGCACGATCGCCGCCTACTCCTACCGCCGCTCGCGCGGGTTGCCGTTCACCTATCCGAATCCGAACCTGCGTTACGCCGCTAATTTCCTGCACATGATGTTCTCGATGCCGTACACGGAGTACGTCGCGTCGCCGGAGATCGAGGACGCGATGAACCTGATCCTCGTGCTGCATGCCGATCACGAGCAGAATTGCAGCACCTCGACCGTCCGCATGGTCGGCTCGAGCCTGGCCAACCTCTTCACCTCCTGTGCCGCGGGCGTCTGCGCCTTATGGGGCCCGTTACACGGCGGGGCCAACGTCGCCGTCCTGGAAATGCTCGAGAAAATTCACCTGGGCGGCGGTAGCGCCGAGGAATGCATTCGCCTGGCCAAGGACAAGAACAGCGGATTCCGCCTGATGGGGTTTGGGCATCGCGTCTACAAGAACTTCGATCCGCGGGCGCGCATCCTCAAGGAATCGTGCGATAAAGTGTTGTCCCTGCTGAAGATCGACGATCCGCTGCTCAACATCGCCCGCCGGCTCGAAGAGTTGGCCCTTAAAGATTCGTACTTCGTCGATCGCAAGCTCTACCCCAACGTCGATTTTTACAGCGGCATCATCATGCGGGCGATTGGGATCCCTGTGAACATGTTCACGGTGATGTTCGCGATCGGGCGGATGCCCGGATGGATCGCCCACTGGAAAGAACAGCGCGACGATCCGACGACCCGCATCGCCCGCCCCCGCCAGATCTACACCGGCGCGACTCAGCGCGACTACGTGCCCCCCGATCAACGGGTTTGAGTTTTCCAAGTAATTGCTATGGACGTGTGCGCTTTACCCCGTCGTTAGGTGGTCCTAACGTTGGGCTGCCCGCTCGTGTCAGAGCGATTAGACACTCTAACCTTGGATAGCTCCGATGATCACCAAGCTAAATCGGAGCGCCGCCGCTTTGCTCGTCACCACAGCGATGCTCGGCAGCGGCGCGATAATGTTAGTCAGCGCCCGCGCCGCCGAGCTCACGCCCCAGCCGACCGCGACGGACGCGACGACGACGACGATGCCCGCCACCGTTCCCACAATGACCACCACGGAGCCGACGGGGCGATCGGTCATTGCGATTCAGGCGGATTTGCGCAAGGCGGGAGAGGTCGCAACCAACTTGCTCACGGGCCCCGAAGACTTTACGAAGCAGGCGAAGCGCGAGGAACTTAAGGCCGCCATCGTGCCTGCTCTGAATGAAACCCTGAAGTATGCCGATGAGCTAGCGCGCTTTCCACATCCGACGGCCCAGGCGCAGGGTCAGGATATTCGCAGGGAAATGTTGCTGTTGCTGGCACTTTATGATGATCCGGCGGCCATCGCAGCGCTGGAGTCCGCGGTGAAAGGCGCCGATGCCGACGAGGCGATGAGCGCCAAATCTTCCCAAATGGTCATTCTCTGGTGGAAGGCCGCCGACCGCGCGGACGAGCAGACCAAGATCCTGGACGAGATGACGACGCTCGCGCGCGACAATGCCAATGATGACAAGCTCGCGACCGCGCTCGATCGCATGTCCCAGATTGGCGCTGCCAACCCTGAGCTCAGCGAGCGGGCGCTCAACATCATCATCAACGATCTAAAGGGTCCCAAGGCCCATTCGATCGCGCAGGAAATTGCAATGCAGGAGATGATGAGCAAGAAGGAAATTCATTACAAGGAGCAGCAGGCCAAGCTCGATGAGAACGTGGGTAAACCCATGAACATCGAAGGGCAGACCGTCGATGGGAAGGCGTTCACTTCGGCGGACATGAAGGGCAAGGTAATCCTGGTGGATTTTTGGGCGACGTGGTGTCCCCCCTGTGTCGCCGCGCTTCCCAAATTGCAGGAATTTTACGCCGCCAACCACGACAAGGGATTGGAAATCATCGGCGTCTCGTCCGACAATGACATTGAATCCCTGAAGGGATTCCTGGCGGACAACAAAGAGCTGACCTGGACCCAACTCGTCAACACCACATCCGACGAATTGCATCCGATTGCGACTAAGCTCGGAATTGACATGATTCCAGTCCTGTTGGTAATCGATCGCAATGGAATCCTGCGGGCAACCAACGGCGTCGAAAACTACCAGGAGCTCGTGGCAAAATTGCTCGATGAGAAACCGAATTAAATTTCAGGGTGGGCTTTTATTGCGTACGTCATTTCAACGGTTGCGCTTTGATTCCGAACGTCGTTGCCACCGGGCGCCAACCTTGCATGAGCGTCCCGCCACGCACGCCTTTGGCATCTGAGCCCAGGTACATCGTGGTCGACGATCCGCCGTCCAGCATCGTTGCCAGCTGCGCGCCATGTTCGACCATCATCTGCGCCGCCACGACGTACGAGGCGCGCTCGAACACGGCCAGCCATAGACGTTTGCGCTGCGGGTCGATCGCGATGATGGTGCGCTCGTCGGGCTGGTCAGCACCGGTTCGCACCACGCCATCCAAGACGACGACTTGCTGCCCGCCGATCCCCCATCGCGCCCGCTTCAAAACCGCATCCGACGGTGGCTTTTCGTGCTCCAGGTGCGGGGTCAGATCGTCCTCGAACCACAGCAAATAGGTATTGGGATCGACGTGGTTGACCTGGCCGTCGGCGACGATCGTTTCCTCGCTGTTCGCCAAATCGCCCGGCCAGGGAAACATCCCCGGTTCTTCTCCAAACGTCGCCCCGTTAATCGCCACGGCCAGCCCTTTTTTGCCCCCCACGCTCCCGGGCCAATCGGTCCGGTATTCCGATCCATTGATCAACGCATCGGTATTGGTCGGGGTCGCGTATATCTCGATGCCGGGTGCGGTCAGGTCGATCTCGACCAGGTGCATCAGCCCGCCGCTTTCGGGCGTTTCGGGCAGGCGCTGGCATGAATAGAAAACGCCGCGGTAAATTTCGATCGGCGCGACGGGCTCGCGGTGTGACCACCACGCGTACCCCGCGCCTGCCGCCACCAGCGCGATGACGAAAATGCCCAGCCCCCGCCGCCAGCGCCATCGACGTCGGCGAGGCTGTCCGGGGTAGGTTGAGAAGTCGCGTGAGCCGTCGCCGTCGTCGTCGCGAAATCGTCGAATCATGCGCGACGCACTATAACGCAGGTTCGCGACCGGATGCTATCGGGTCGGGACGCAGCGCGTCGACCAGCGCCAACGGCAGCAGCGCCAGATACCAGCACATGTACTGCCGGAATGAGACGGAATTGAAGTCGGCGAACACCAGCATCACGAGCATCGCGCACGCGTAGCGCCCCAAACGCTTGTGCATCGCCAGGAGGTAAACCATCGCCATCAGCGCAAACATCGGCAACTTTGCCGGGATGCCCTCGAAGCCCAGCCAGTCACCCAGCCCCATCGTCTTGGAATGGCTGTCTGGCATACGCGTGAGCGAAAAGAGCATGCTCTTGATAAACCACTTCGCGCTTGCCAGTTTTCCACCCCAGAACAAGAACGGCAACGATGACAAAATCGGCACGGCGGAGATTGTCAGCCCGGCCAGCATCGACCGTACCCCGCGGCGACCGGCGGGCGAGGCTTGCCACGCCCAGATCAAGTAAAGCGGCACGACGAAAATCGCGATCTGCTTCAGTGCCAGCGACAGGCTCAACAATAACAGCGACCACCAAAAATGCCGTCGAACCAGCGCCAACGAAAGCAACAACAGGAGAATCGGAATGAAATCGATTTGCCCAACTTTGGCGACATCCAGCGTCCAGCGATTGAACAGCCAGTAAAGACCTGCCAGGATGCCCAGCGTCATCGACCCCGCGCGGTCGATCAGCACGTACAACAGCACCGCGATCGCCAGATCAAAGACCAGGAACACCCATCGCCACGTCGCCAACCATCCGGGAAACTCCGACATCGCCCCCCGCTGCGTCACCGCAGCCAGTTCGTAGAACAGCGGAAAATAAGTCGGGAACTTGTAATTCTGCCGCATGTCGCTCCAGTCGATGCGGTCATAGGGGTTTTCCCCACGCGCCACCCGCGCGCCGTCGCTCCAGATGTAGAAGATGTCCTCTCCCCAAATCCATTCCGACGTGGCGTATTCCGCAAAGGCCCCGCAATGAAGCCACAGGCTCGTCCCGGCGGCGCCGAGGAACAGCAGGACCAGCGCGATCGGTTTGATCCATTGACGGGGCATCATGCGGTGACCGAAGATAGGGCAACCGGCCCGCCTTGCACAATGCGTCAGAACCCAAAGTTCCCCGAAAATCGTCAGGTTTTCCCCATTTTCACCGCCAACCCTGCGGAAAATCGCCACTTTCTTGCAGGGAACCAATCGCTATCGTACAAGTGGGCCATGCGCCGACTGTACCTGCGGGATTGCGAACCGGGCGACGTCGTGGAAGACGTCTACGTCGTGACCAACAAGCAACTCTCCGCCACCTCCACGGGCAAGCATTTCATCAAGGCGTTCATCTCCGATCGCACCAATCAGGTCACCGCGCGCATGTGGAACGCCAGCCGCGACATCTTCAACGCCATCCCCGAGAGCGGTTTCCTGCGCGTGCGCGGGCGCGTCGAAAATTACCAGAACAACCTCCAGTTCATCATTGAGCAGCTCTGGCCCGCGCGGGACGGCACGTTCGACGTCGCCGACCTTATGCCGCACACGACCAAGGACATCGATCAGATGTGCCAGCGGCTGTTCGAGATTTGCGGGTCGATTCAGAACCGGCACCTGGCGGCGCTGGTGCAGGCCTATCTCGAAGACGAGGAGCTGATGAACAGCTTCTGCAAAGCGCCCGCGGCGATGAACTTTCATCACGCGTTTATCGGCGGATTGCTCGAGCACACGCTCAACGCGATGGAGGTTGCGGATGCGGTCGTTCCGTTCTATCCCAATCTCAACCGCGACCTCGTCCTGGCGGGTATCTTCCTTCACGACATCGCCAAGACGTGGGAACTGACCTACGACTGCGCCTTCGGCTACAGCGACGGCGGGCAGCTCGTCGGGCACATCGTCAAATCAGCGATGTGGGTGGAACAAAAGGCCAAGGTCGCTGAGAACACGCTGGGCGAGCCCATTCCGCGCAACCTGATCGACGTGCTTCAGCACATCATCCTCAGCCATCACGGCACGCCCGAGTTCGGCGCCGTCAAAACTCCCGCCACCCCCGAGGCCATCGCGGTGCACGTGATCGAAAACTTCGACGCCAAAATGATGATGGCCCTCTCCACCACGCGCAACGGCCAGGGCTCATCTTCGAACAGCGAAGGCAACTGGACCGAATACATGAAGGCCTTCAACGGCCGCCTCTACCGCCCCGACGTCGCGCCGGCGGAAGTCGTTGAGGAAGCCCTCTCCGAAGAATCTCAGCCTGCTTCGCCCCCGTCCATCGCAGGCCCTACCGGAGATCCCCTCCCCACGCTCAAACTCGCAATCAACAACCCCCTCTTCGAATCCACCCCGCCGCGAAAAAAATAATCGGTGTTTTATTGCTGTCGAAATTGCACCATTAAATTCGACGTTTCCAATTCTTTAAGTTAGCCTCTCCCGCAATCCCATCATTTTTCAGGGCGGGAGAAGAACCACTTTTTTCATTTCAGGAAGGAGCATGCCGTGAAAGTTTCGTCGCTTTCGAAGGTTGCTTTGGTCGGGGCGATCCTGGTTGGGGCGCTCGTCGGATTCGCGGATGACAAGCCCAAGGAAAAGACGAAAAAGGCCCCCAAGCTCGTGCAGCCCTGGAGCCTGATGTCGTCGCTCTCCGACGATCAGAAGACACAGATCATCGACCTCCACCAGAAAGCCAACGACGAGGTCAACGCGATCCGCGACAAAGAGAAGAACGACATCATGGCGCTGCTGAGCGACGAGCAGAAGAAGGAACTCGAAGAGGCGCTCGCAAAGAAGGCGGCGGAGGATAAGGCTCGGAAAAACGAAAAGGAATCCAAGGGCGACAAAGACGATCATGACGGAGATCACCACAAGGACGGCGGCGATCACGGGGATGGCAACAACGATATGAAAGACGCAAATTGACGCGTACGCTTTCCGGGCACACTTGTACCAGCAAACCAAACCGCCCATCGAGCCAACGCTCGATGGGCGGTTTTTCGCATTTCAAGCCGACGCGAACCGTTCTGTGGTTCGCTCTTCGCGATCAGGTCGTCGATCTCATTTCGCGTCAAGCGCTTCCTTGAAATCCTTCTCCTGACGCAGGCCGACGAACTTCTGCGCGACTTGGCCATTCTTGAACAGAATGACCGTCGGAATCGCATTGATGCCGTACTTGAGCGAAACGTCGCGATTCGCGTCGGTGTCGAGCTTGCCGACCTTCACTCGGCCGGCGTATTCCTTGGCGACCTTGTCGATCACCGGGGCGAGCATCCGGCAAGGCATGCACCATTCGGCCCAGAAATCCACCAGCACCGGCTGCTCGGACTTGAGCACTTCGGCCTCAAAATTGCCATCGGTAAATTCTTTCACGTGTTCACTGGCCATGCAAAACGCTCCTTTAAGCGAACATTAATCACCCGAATAGTAGCGCCTCTTTGCATAACGTGTCAATGAACCGGAATTGCCCCGAAAACCGCACGGCGCGCGATCAACCCGCTGCCGCCTTTTTCCGCGCCAAAGCGTCCAGCTGGTTCTTCACCTGGATCATGTTGATCACGGCCAGCACCAGCATGAGCGCGCCAACGGCCAGCAGGATATACGAGTACCACGGCGCCAGGCTGCCGATCATCGAATCGGGGCCCATGACGTAGCGCATCACCGCGATGGCCGGGAGCAGCACGCCCAGCGTGAGCAGGATGGGAATGATCGTCTGGCGAAATCCCATCTGCTTGTGAAGCGGCACGTGCTTGGGGCGGACGATGCGCGGGCGATGGGCCATGAATTCGATCGGGGCGGCGGGCGCGAGGACGGCCTGGTCGTCGGCGGCTTCCTCGGCCGCGTGCTGCGCGCTGTCGTCGATTGGCATCGCCGCCTGATCCTCGTACGACGGCGCGCTGCCCATGCCGCTCGATGCTTGAGCATCGGAGTCGGGCGGTTCAGCGATGCTGGGCACCGAGGGGCGCGTCGGCATCGCGGGACGTTGTCGCGGCGGCGGAACGGGCGTGGGCTCCTCGGGCGCCGCGTCGGCGGGCGGTGGCGTCGCAGCCGTCGGGAAAG